>OLPQ01000381.1_pt1 | contig 39999 bp, 35 predicted proteins | sample 1672451 | NCBI WGS metagenome assembly OLPQ01 (sample SAMEA3136687, study PRJEB25190) | human gut metagenome | biome: human gut; feature: human-associated habitat; material: faeces | place: Austria | collected 2013
ACCTGCATTCCTGCATGCTTTGCAAGACGGATACGTTCAGAGTATACTGCCGGGATGGTACCGTTTCCTTTCAGTCCCATACCGAGAACCTCTGTCAGGCAGTTCATGCTGTTCGCAGTGTACATACCGGAACATGATCCACAGGTCGGGCAGGTTTTGTTCTCGAATTCTTCCAGATCATCTGCTGTGATGGTTCCTGCTGCATAGGATCCTACTGCCTCAAACATGCTGGAAAGACTGGTTTTATGTCCTTTTACATGACCGGCAAGCATCGGACCGCCGCTTACGAATACAGTAGGAACGTTGATCCTTGCCGCTGCCATCAGAAGGCCAGGTACGTTTTTGTCACAGTTGGGAACCATGACCAGGGCATCAAACTGATGAGCCAGTGCCATGGCCTCTGTGGAATCTGCAATCAGGTCACGTGTAACAAGGGAATATTTCATTCCAACGTGTCCCATTGCGATTCCGTCACATACTGCGATCGCCGGAAATACAACCGGTGTGCCGCCAGCCATTGCAACGCCGAGCTTTACAGCATTTACAATTTTGTCAAGGTTCATATGTCCCGGTACGATCTCGTTATAAGAACTTACGATTCCTACCAGTGGTTTGTCCATTTCTTCCTTTGTCATTCCAAGGGCATTGAACAGGGAACGATGTGGTGCCTGCTGTGTGCCTTTTCTTACGGTATCACTTTTCATTTTTAAGGTCTCTCCTTTTTATTCTTTACGATAGGATCCGGTATCTGTTTATAGACTTCCTCTTCCAGGTACCGGTTTTTTCTGTTCTGTTTCGTTTTCTTCTCTCTGTCCCGCTTTATTTATGCAATGGCATCTGCGATCAGATCGCCCATCTCTCTGGTTCCGACAAGCTTGCATCCGTCAGACATGATATCTCCTGTTCTGTAACCCTCTGTAAGAACCTTCTGTACTGCTGTTTCCACAGCATCTGCTTCTTTATCAAGATCCAGAGAATATCTCAGCATCATGGCAGCGGAAAGAATAGTTGCGATGGGGTTTGCCTTGTTCTGGCCTGCGATATCCGGTGCAGAACCATGGCTCGGCTCATAAAGACCAAGCTTTGTCTCATTTAAGCTTGCGGAGGAAAGCATTCCGATGGAACCGGTCACCATACTTGCCTCATCAGAGAGGATATCTCCAAACATGTTTTCTGTAAGGATAACATCAAACTGCTTCGGATCACGTACCAGCTGCATTGCACAGTTATCAACCAGCATATGCTCCAGTGTTACATCCGGATAATCCTTTGCCACATCCTCCACTACACTTCTCCAGAGTCTGGAAGAATCAAGAACATTGGCTTTATCTACACTTGTAACCTTATTTCTTCTCTTACGTGCGATCTCAAATGCCTTAATGGCAATACGGCGGATCTCATTCTCATTATAAGAAAGAGTATCTACTGCTGTGCGGACTCCGTTCTCCTCAGTAGTCTTTCTTGCTCCGAAGTAAAGACCTCCTGTAAGCTCTCTTACAATGATCATGTCAAAACCATCTCCGATGATCTCATCACGGAGCGGGCAGGCATCACGAAGCTCATTGTAAAGATAAGCCGGACGAAGATTTGCAAACAGGTTCAGCGCCTTACGTATCGCAAGAAGACCTGCCTCCGGACGTTTGGACGGCTCCAGCTTATACCACGGGGATGTCTTGGCATCACCGCCAATGGAACCCATCAGTACTGCATCAGAAGCTTTTGCCTGGGCAATGGCTTCCTCTGTAAGAGGTACTCCGTGAGCATCAATGGATGCCCCTCCTAAAAGAACCTCTGTGTATGAAAATTTATGACTGTATTTCTCACATACTCTGTCTAAAACTTTTTTGGCCTCGGCAACAATCTCCGGACCGATTCCGTCTCCCGGAATCAGGGCAATCTTGTACTCCATTTTATTCACTCCTCCGATTTCCCCTGTGCTGTAAAATTTTAACGCACTGGTGTGGATAATTGTTATTATCATAACGCACTTTTCGACGGATTTCAACCTATTAAATAGATAAAGTTATTTCCGGAATGCAAAAAATAAACGGCAATTCCCTGTTTCTGCCGCCACAGAGACATACTTTCGCACACAGAAAAAAGAAAAACTGCCCTACCATTCCGGTACAGCAGTCTTTCTTTTTTTATCATATTCTGTTTTTCCTGATGATATTCTCAGAATTTCCCGCTGGAACCACCGAAGGTATCACCGGAAGATGAGGTATGGGTGCTGGAACCACCGTTATTATCCTCATTTTTCGGTTTTGCGGATTTTGATACCGTACTGTAGAGGTAAAAATCATTACTTCTGGTCACATTCATACTGCCCTGCCGCACATAAGAAGCCGCCCGATCCTGTTTTCGCACAGTTTTCAGCTTTCTTCTCATATTTCCGGTCACCAGTAATCCTGCCACAAGCCCCACAGCAAGAGCGATCAGCAGGTTTATCCCAACCGCAAAAGGCTCATCCGGAAGGTTTTCCACATCGTATGGCTCTGCCTCATCTGCCTGCGTGATAAAATCATCGCATTCCGTGGCAAACTTATGAAACGCTTCGTTATAATCACCGTCACTTAAATAAGGCTTCACCTGATCCATGATGTAGGACTGTCCGGCATCCGTAAACACTTCTATCGCATATCCGTGTGTTGCAATGGCCCAGTTACGGTCTCCCATATCCAACAGGAATAAAATACCGTCACCATTTTCCCCCTGTCCATATCCATGGTCAATAAAATAATCCTCCGCATACGCCTGGGCTGTTTTTCCCTCAAGACTGTTAACAGTAACGACCACAACATCTACCTGATCCCGCTCACTGATCTCATCCAGAGTACTGCTCAGGCTCTCCTGCTGCTCTGCATCCAGAAGTCCCGCCTGGTCATCCAGACGGCTTACGGTGCCTGCCCATACTGGAAAAGCACATGCCAGACACAAAAGGATCGATATCAAAAATACAGATATTCTTTTTTTCATGGCATCCACCTCCCTACAAAGCCCAGATCAGATACAGGATAATATAAGTGATCACACCCACGACCCCCGTTGTTCCCAGGAACCATCGTGCAAAAGCGTTCTTGTCTGTAGGCAGATTTCCCACAAATTTCCCTGTCTGACCATTCATGGCAAATATGTAATTATCACCCTTCCACTTCGTCTGCAGGATCCATACGGGATATAACGCATATTTCGTTGTCCCGTTATGAAGCCGGATACTGGTATTCTCCGGTACCACACTGGCGTATCCTCTCACCGTATCCCGGAATGCAGCCTCTGTGCTGCGGCGGATACGCTCATTGGCACGTTCCTCACACTCGCTGGCTGTCACATCATATTTATCTGCAAAATATCCAGCCAGATACGCAGTCTGAAAATCCACCGCTTCTTTGAAATCAAAAGGCTCTATAGACTCCATCAGATCATTTTCCATGCTGGCAGAGCCATCCACCGGTACATGATCAAAACCAAGAGAACCACTTCTGTGTACTGCATAATAGCTGGTCTCCGTATAATCATAATCACTATCGCTCCAGAACCGGGTCTTTGTTGCACGGTAACGGATATCTGCGTCTGCGTCTGTGTCATACAGCCAAAACGGAACGTAGATGCCCTTAACCTCGCTGATATGATTCTCTGACTTAAATGCTTTCGGCAAAAGTCTCTTACCGGTAAGATGCTTTTTCAGCCTCTCCTTTGCCGCTTTCTTGTCCAGCTTAAACGGGATCACATAATCCGGCTTCAGTGCACCGGACAGCTGCCCGGTCATTACCACCGGACTTCCGCAAAACGGGCAGGCCGTTGCTGCCGTGTTGGCATCTCCCACGATCTCACCGCCACAGGACTTGCACACATAGGTACGCAGCCCCTCACTCTCCCCGTCCTGCCACTCACTGCCGGCCTCATCCGACCAGCTCATATCCTCAGGCTGCTCTTCCTCCACAGTCTGGGCATATTCCGATAACGTCCCGACATCAAACTCCGTATCACAAAACGGACACTTCATCTTTTGCACAGAACTGTCAAACTCTATGGAGCCACCACAGCACGGACACTTAAACTCCTGCATCTTCGCCATATATTCACCTCACTTCATCATTCTGTATCCAACAACCGGCAGGAGTTACCTTGCATTTTGCTCCTGACCATCTCTCTTTCTGATCTATACTGCATCCTCCGGTCCGAACGGATCACCGCACTCCGGGCAGAATTTCGGTGGATTCTCCGGATCTGCCGGTTCCCATCCGCACCTGCTGCAACGATACTGCATCTTCTTCTCCGGCTTCTTCGCTCCGCAGTTCATACAGAACTTGCCTTTATTCACCGTACCGCAGGAACAGGTCCAGCTGTCCTCCACCGGACGCGATGCACCACACTCCGGACAGAATTTCCCCGAAGAAACCGCACCACAACTGCAGGTCCAGGAACCAGCCGCAGCCCCTGCTCCGTTCCCTGCCGGCGAAACCGGCTGCGCTGCCTGCTGCTGTACACTCTGCTGCGGCGCCTGCTGTTTCTGGCCCATTTCAAACAACTGCTGCGCATTCAGACCACCTGCATTAGCAGCCATACCCATGCCCATAAAACCAGTCATAGCCCCTGCTGAATTAGAAGCCGCAGCCTTCATAGCATCCGCCTGGGCCCCGGTCAGAGTAGCCGCAGCCATAGCAGGATCACGCATCATAGCCGTACGCTGAGCCTGCTTGATCATCTCGGCATCCTCATCCGGCAATGTCACAGAACCAAGTGCCACACTGACCACCTTAAGCCCACGAAGCTCCTCCCACTTGGCAGAAAGCACCTCATTCATGGCATTCTCCAGCTCCGTATTATGAGTCACGATCTGATTCGGACGCAACTCCAGCTCCGAAAGCCTTCCGAAAGCAGGCTGCAGCGCACTGATAAACTCCGCCTTCAGCTGTCCGTCCAGCTCCTCTCTGGTATACTCCCGCTCCACATTTCCACACACATTCGTATAAAAAAGAAGGGGATCCGCGATCCTGTAGGAATAAACACCATGACACCTCACAGCCACATCCACATCCAGCCCGATCCTGGAATCCACAACCCGGAACGGGATCGGATTAGCAGTACCAAACTTGTTATCCACAAGCTCCTTGGTATTAAAATAATACACCCTCTGATCCTTACCCGTATCACCGCCAAAAGCAAACCTCTTCCCGATCGTATCAAAGGTCTTCCTGATTCCGTCACCCAGACTACCTGAAAAAATACTCGGCTCCGTAGAAGCATCATACGTATACTCTCCCGGATCCGCACAAACCTCAACAACCTTTCCCTGCTCCACGATCATCATACACTGACCATCCGCCACAGCGATCCCGCTGCCGCTGGAAATAACATTATCACTCCCATGCTTATTGGAAGACCTGGAAGAAGACCTCTTCGTCCCCTTCACAACCATCACTTCTTTATCCATAGCCTCACAGTAAAAAAACTCCTTCCACTGATCCGCCAACGTACCACCCGCTGCACCCACAGCCGCTCTGATAAGACCCATAAATCCAACCCCTTTCTGAAAATTCATTCTTATTTACAATTTTACGATATTCCAAAGCCATCGTCACTCTCATTTCTGATAGTAACATCATTATTACACGAATTTTACCAAAAATCCACTTATTTCTATACAATATTACAATTGTCATATTCCCATCACATCCACAATCTCAGCACATCCACACAGTCCATCTGCGCTGGCATCAAAGGCTATTCTCTCATCACATCCGCAATTCTAGGCACATCCGCAATTCTAGGCACATCCGCAACCCCAGGCTGACAGCGCAGCGCCTCAGCCGTCCCCCCAACCAAACACAAACTCAGCCATTGCAGTCGTCCAGCGCAGCGCTGACGCCCCACAACCAACCGTCAAACGACACTATTTCTCACCGGAAGCACCAGCCGGGGAAGGGGATGCTGGATGGCTCTGCTTCTGCAGGAGGGGAGCTGATTCTTGGACGGCGGGAATCTGCGTTGTTTTTCAAAAGTCCGCTGTCTGAGCGGCAGCAGGCCGCGAGTTCGGACTTTTGAAAAACGCTTTTAGCAGATTTCCGGCGTCCTAGAAGCCAGCCCCCGACGAAGCCGCAGACCAGCCAGCATCCCCTTCCCCGGCGTCCCTTCATCCGTTCGTTCGTCCGTTCATCCACATACAAATACAAAAAAAGACACCACGTCACAAAAAAACGCAGTGCCTCTCTCATATTCAAGTTATTGCGAAAAAAGCATCAAGCAGAAGCCTGATCAGCCTTCTCAACCTCAGCAATCGCCTGCTTCCTCATAGGAATACGGCAATTCTTATTATTACCAAACTCAACAATAACATCTTCCTCAGTCATATCAATAACAACACCATAAAAACCACTGGTAGTAACAACACTGTCACCAACCTCCATGCTGTTCAACATAGTCTGAGTTCTCTTCTGCTCCTTCTTCTGCGGACGGATCATCATAAAATACATAATTCCAAACAGAACTACGATCCAGACAATACCAAGACCCGCGCTAAGTCCGCCAGCTGCCGCTGTAGATGATGCGATCATTTCAAATTCCTCCTGCTAAAAACAAATAATCTGCGGTACCCCCGCCGTTACTGACCTCTAAAAGTGTCACTTCGTACTATCATACACAAAAACCAAAAAACCTTCAAGAGTTTTCTTATAAAATCAAAGTAATTTACACAAATTTTATAAATAAAACTTACCGGTTCCCGTTGATCCTGCCTTCCTCAAAGCCTTCCAGACGCATCTTCTTATAAGCCGCAAAATTCCCTGCATCCAGCGCATCCCGGATCTCTTCCATCATATGATTATAGAAATACAGATTATGCAGAACACAAAGCCTCATGCCAAGCATCTCCTTCGCCTTCAGAAGATGACGGATATACGCTCTGCTGTAATGACGGCAGGTCGGGCACTGGCACTCCTCATCGATCGGTTTGGAATCCAGCTCATACTTTGCATTAAAAAGATTCATCTTGCCATGGTTGGTATACACGTGACCATGACGGCCGTTACGGCTGGGATATACACAGTCAAAAAAGTCAATACCACGCTCAACCCCCTCCAGAATATTGGCCGGGGTACCAACCCCCATAAGATACGTCGGCTTGTTCTGCGGCAAATGCGGAACCACCTCATCCAGGATCCGGTACATCTCCTCATGACTTTCACCAACTGCAAGGCCACCAACTGCATAGCCGTCCAGATCCATCTCCGCGATAGCCTGGGCATGCTCAATACGGATATCTTCATAAACAGCCCCCTGGTTAATGCCAAAAAGAAGCTGGTTCTTGTTAATGGTATCCGGCAGACTGTTCAGACGAGCCATCTCATCCTTGCATCTTTTAAGCCAGCGTGTTGTACGCGCTACCGATTTCTGTACATAATCCCTGTCTGCCACACTGCTTGGGCACTCATCAAAGGCCATTGCAATGGTAGAAGCCAGATTTGACTGGATCTGCATGCTCTGCTCCGGTCCCATAAAAATCTTATGACCATCGATATGAGAGTTAAAATACACGCCCTCTTCCTTGATCTTACGAAGCTTCGCCAGCGAAAACACCTGGAATCCGCCGGAATCGGTAAGGATCGGTCTGTCCCAGTTCATAAATTCATGAAGACCTCCCAGCTGCTTTACCACCTTGTCGCCAGGGCGCACATGAAGATGATAGGTATTGGACAGCTCTACCTGTGTACCAATCTCATGAAGATCCACAGTGGAAACTGCACCTTTAATTGCTGCAATTGTTCCTACATTCATAAAAACAGGAGTCTGGATCGTTCCGTGGACCGTCTTAAACTCGCCCCTTTTCGCTCTTCCTTCTGTTGTGATCAGTTTATATTCTGCCATTTCATTTCCCTTCTAAAAATATTTTAAAGTTGTCTCTGCCCGGCATCTGCGTCGCAGATACAGCCATAACCAGCTGCCGATGCAGATATCTTTCAAAACTTTTAGTCAATATCATAACACATTTTTTTCTTTCCTGCTACTGATTGTTAAACTTTTACATTGCCATTTTTTAAACGATATCGTATAATATAGGATATTCGCTTAAAAATCCTTTATAATAAGAAGAAACAACTCCCATCTGACAGAAATGTCAGAGTCGGGCAACCCCTGTATAGATACAACGAGGAGGAAATCAATTTTTTATGAAGAAACACACACTTGGAATTGACATTGGTTCCACCACTGTTAAGATTGCGATCTTAGACGAAAACGATACACTTGTCTTCTCCGACTATGAGAGACATTTTGCAAATATCCAGGAAACCCTTGCAGATCTTCTTCAGAAAGCTGAGGATCAGCTTGGTGAACTGACACTCTGTCCGGTCATTACAGGTTCCGGCGGACTGACACTTGCCAATCATCTGGAAGTACCTTTTGTACAGGAGGTTATCGCCGTATCCACTTCCCTGCAGAAGCTGGCACCAAAGACGGATGTTGCTATCGAGCTTGGAGGCGAGGATGCCAAGATCATCTATTTCGAAAACGGAAATGTAGAGCAGCGTATGAATGGCATCTGTGCCGGCGGTACCGGTTCCTTCATTGACCAGATGGCATCTCTGCTCCAGACCGATGCACCAGGTCTTAATGAATACGCCAAACATTACAAGGCACTTTATCCCATTGCGGCACGTTGCGGTGTTTTCGCAAAAACAGATATCCAGCCACTGATCAACGACGGAGCAACTAAGGAAGACCTTTCTGCCTCCATTTTCCAGGCAGTTGTCAACCAAACCATTTCCGGTCTTGCCTGCGGTAAACCGATCCGCGGACACGTTGCCTTCCTTGGCGGGCCTCTTCACTTCCTTTCTGAGCTGAAGACTGCTTTTATCCGAACCCTGAAGCTGGATGATGAACATATTATCGCACCGGACAACTCTCATCTGTTCGCAGCCATCGGCTCCGCCCTGAATGCAAAGCAGGATGTTACCGTTTCCCTGACTGAACTGAAGGAACGCATGCGGACTACCATCAAGCTGGATTTTGAGGTAGAACGTATGGAGCCGCTTTTTGCCACAGAGGACGACTACCAGGCTTTCCATGACCGTCAGAGTGCCTACAGGGTAAAAACCGGAGATCTTTCCACCTATAAGGGAAAATGCTTCCTGGGGATCGACGCCGGTTCTACCACAACAAAAACCGCGCTGGTAAGCGAAGACGGAACTCTTCTTTATTCCTTCTACAGCAGTAACAACGGAAACCCGCTGAAAACCACCATCAACTCCATCAAGGAGATTTACAGCCTTCTTCCGGAAGATGCAGAAATTGCTTTTTCCTGCTCCACCGGTTACGGCGAAGCCCTGATCAAAGCGGCACTTCTTCTTGACGAAGGTGAAGTCGAAACCGTTTCCCATTATTACGCAGCTGCTTTCTTTGATCCTGAAGTAGACTGCATCCTGGATATCGGCGGTCAGGATATGAAATGTATCAAGATCCGTAACCAGACTGTTGACAGTGTACAGCTCAACGAAGCATGTTCCTCAGGCTGCGGTTCCTTTATCGAAACCTTTGCAAAATCTCTAAACTACACAGTACAGGACTTTGCAAAAGCAGCCCTTTTTGCAAAACATCCCATTGATCTTGGAACACGCTGTACTGTATTTATGAATTCCAAAGTTAAGCAGGCCCAGAAGGAAGGCGCTGAGGTTTCCGATATCTCCGCTGGTCTTGCCTACTCCGTTATCAAAAACGCCCTCTACAAGGTTATCAAGGTTTCCGATGCTTCCGAGCTTGGCAAGCATATCGTTGTACAGGGTGGTACCTTCTATAATGACGCAGTTCTCCGCAGCTTTGAGAAAATTGCCAACTGCCAGGCCATCCGTCCAGATATCGCCGGGATCATGGGTGCTTTCGGTGCTGCTCTGATCGCAAGGGAACGCTATCAGGAGGGTGAAAAAACCTCCATGCTTTCCATCGATCAGATCAACAGCCTCCAGTACACCACCTCCATGGCAAACTGCCGCGGATGTACCAACAACTGTCGTCTGACCATCAACAAATTCTCCGGCGGCCGTAAATACATCAGCGGAAACCGCTGTGAGCGCGGACTTGGAAAGGAAAAGAACAAGGATCATATCCCGAACCTTTTCGATTACAAATATAAAAGGATTTTTTCCTATGAACCTCTTTCCGCAGATAAGGCTACCCGTGGACAGGTTGGTATCCCACGTGTTCTGAATATGTTTGAGAATTACCCGTTCTGGTATACCTTCTTCACAGAGCTGAAATACCAGGTGGTGCTTTCTCCTACTTCCACACGTAAGATCTACGAGCTGGGTATCGAATCCATCCCAAGCGAATCCGAATGCTACCCGGCCAAGCTTGCTCACGGACATGTCACATGGCTGATCCGTAACGGTGTGAAGTTTATCTTCTACCCCTGCATCCCTTACGAACGCAACGAGTTCCCGGATGCGGTCAACCATTATAACTGCCCGATCGTTACTTCCTATGCGGAAAATATCAAGAACAATGTGGACGAACTCAGTGATCCGTCCATCACCTTCCGCAACCCGTTCCTGGCATTTACTTCCGAGGATATCCTGACAAACCGCCTTGTGGAAGAATTCCAGGATATTCCTGCCGCCGAGGTCAAAGCTGCTGCCCATAAGGCTTGGGAAGAACTTGCAGCCGTACATATGGATATCCAGAAAAAGGGTGAGGAAACCCTGCAGTACCTGAAAGAAACCGGCCGCCGCGGAATCGTTCTTGCAGGCCGTCCATACCATATTGACCCGGAAATCCACCACGGTATCCCGGATATGATCAACAGCTACGGAATCGCCGTATTTACCGAAGACTCCGTTGCACACCTTGGACATCTGGAGCGTCCCATCCGTGTCAACGACCAGTGGATGTATCACTCCCGTCTCTACTCTGCCGCAAATTTTGTAAAAACAAGAGAGGATCTGGATCTGATCCAGCTGAATTCCTTCGGATGCGGACTTGATGCCGTTACCACCGATGAGGTTTATGAGATCCTGGATGGAAGTGACAAGATCTACACCTGCCTGAAGATCGATGAGGTCAACAACCTGGGTGCGGCAAGGATCCGTATCCGTTCCCTGATCGCCGCTATCCGTGCAAAACAGGCACAGAATAAAAAAAGGAACATCAAGCCAGCTTCCATTGAGAAGATATCCTTTACCAAGCAGATGCGTAAGGAGTACACCATTCTCTGCCCGCAGATGTCTCCATTCCACTTCGGAATCTTTGAGGCTGCTTTTAAAGCATCTGGCTATAACCTGGAAGTCCTCCCCAACGACAACAAGCATGCTGTTGATGTGGGTCTTAAATATGTAAACAACGATGCCTGCTATCCGTCCCTGATGGTTGTGGGACAGATCATGGATGCTCTTCTTTCCGGCAAATATGACCTGAACAAAACTGCAGTCATCATGTCTCAGACAGGCGGCGGCTGCCGTGCCTCCAACTATATCGCATTCATCCGCCGCGCCCTGAAAAAAGCCGGTATGGAGCAGATTCCGGTTATCTCCCTCAACTTAAGCGGACTGGAGAGCAACCCTGGCTTTAAGCTGACACTGCCGCTGATCAGGCGCATCGTTTACGGTGCCGTATTCGGTGATATCCTGATGAAATGCGTATATCGCATGCGTCCTTACGAGCTGGAAAAGGGTATCGTAAACCGCAAGCACAAGATCTGGGAGCAGCGCGTCATTGCCTTCGTAACAGGCAGCAGCGTCAGCCATGGTACCTTCAAAAAAATGTGCCGTGAAATGGTCCATGATTTTGATACGATCCCGATCTCCGATGAGAAAAAGCCTCGCGTTGGTATCGTAGGCGAGATCCTTGTCAAGTTCCTGCCTGCTGCCAACAACCACCTGGCAGATCTTCTGGAGGCAGAAGGGGCAGAACCGGTTGTTCCGGATCTTATCGACTTTATCTGCTACTGCTTCTACAACCAGAATTTCAAGGTTGAAAAGCTTGGATTCAAGAAATCCAAGGCAACCATCGCAAATCTTGGCCTCAGAGCCATCGACTGGCTGAGAAAAACAGCAAATGAGGCCCTGGAGCAGAGCCGCCACTTTACACCGGCCGCAGATATCCGTGATCTTGCAAAAATGGCTGCACCCATCGTTTCTGCCGGAAATCAGACCGGTGAAGGATGGTTCCTGACCGGAGAGATGATGGAACTCATCCACGGCGGTGTCCCGAACATCGTCTGCATCCAGCCTTTTGGATGCCTGCCGAACCACATCGTAGGAAAAGGTGTCATCAAGGAAGTTCGCCGTGAGCATCCGGAAGCCAACATTGTTGCCATCGACTATGATCCAGGTGCCAGCGAAGTAAATCAGCTGAACAGGATCAAGCTTATGCTTTCCACAGCACAGAAGAATCTGCATAAAGACGATAAAAAAGACGCATAACAAGAAATGCAGGTTACAAACATCTTTTTCCCAAAAAACAAATTCAAAGCTGCACAGCCGCAGGATCCCGCCGGCTGTGCAGCTCTTTTTATTTCAGATATGATTCCTGTCAGACAGATTTTTTCTCTGATCCATCACTCTTCACAGGAGGCTTTGCACGGAGCATCAAAGCTCGGGTTAAAGGCATAGAAATTTTTGGCATCCAGCTGCTCCTGCACGGATCTCAGTGCTTCACCGAAACGCTGGAAATGGACTACCTCTCTTGCCCGAAGGAAACGGATGGGATCTGCAACCTCCGGGATATTTTTCACCACCCGGAGGATATTATCGTAGGTGGAGCGTGCCTTCTGTTCTGCCGCCAGATCTTCAAACAGATCCGTGATCGGATCACCCTTACTCTGGAATTCACAGGCATTAAACGGCACTCCGCCTGCAGCCTGCGGCCAGATTCCCACCGTGTGGTCAATATAATACGGCCCAAGTCCGCTGTTCTCGATTTCTTCCATAGAAAGATCCTTTGTCAGCTGATGGACAATGGTAGACACGATTTCCAAATGTGCCAGTTCTTCTGTTCCCACATCATTGAGCACTGCCGCGACCATCCGGTTCGGTGCGGTAAAACGCTGGGAAAGATACCGCATGGAAGCTCCTATTTCTCCGTCCGGCCCGCCATACTGGCTGGATATAAACTGTGCCAGCTTTGCATTGGGCGTCTTGATATTTACAGGATACTGGAGTCTTTTTTCATAATTCCACATACCTTATCTGCACCCTCCTTCCTGTTCCCATGGAAACGGCTGTTCCATCCACTGCCATGACTTAAGATCGCTGTCGTTTCCGGTATCAATGGTCAGCGGTCCATAAAATTTTGCATATTTTTCCAGGAGCTCATTTCTTCTGGCTGAAAGCTCACTGTAATATTCAAGAGCTCTTTTTTCTTTTGGATGCGTATCCAGAAAAAGGAGAAGATCGTCAATGGCAAAGCTTACCTGGTCAATAAACTGCAACAGTTCTTTTTTGGAAGTACAATTTCCGGACATCATCGACTTCCTCCTCTCCTGCCGCAGAACGGCTTGCAAAGCTCAGGAAAGATAGTTCCGACCTGAAGAGCTTTTTTCAACTCAAAGGTAGGCGCAAATTCCTGGTATGGCACATACGCCATTGCAGGAACCTGTTTTGCCATATCAGAAAATGATCGATCCGTCCGGCCTGCCATCCCGCTATTCATCCCACAGGTATACTGATATGGCCGGCAGCCCGAACGATTCATCTGAAATCGGTCCATAATCGAAATCCTTTCATTCATGATCACGCTATATTTTATGACGTTTTTTTAAACTTGTGAAAACAGGAATGTTCACTTTCCTTCACATATATCTATCTTTCTGCCATTTTTTTCTATATATACAGGAAAATATTACTGTTTAAAAATCAGATATACAGTGCTATAATATCCTTGCCTATCTTTACACGGATGGGCGCTTTTACTTATGATTTGTAGCCCTGACCGGCTATTGAAGGAGGAAATTATGCAGGTAATTATTGTAGGCTGCGGAAAAGTCGGTAGAAATCTTGCAGAGCAGCTTCAGGCAGAGGATATTGATATCACTCTTGTCGACGTTATTGCCGACAAGATCAATGATCTCTGCGAAAATATCGACGCTATGGGAATCGTCGGTAATGGTGCCAGCATCAATACTTTAATGGAGGCAGGTGTTGATACTGCAGATATCCTGATCGCAGTTACCGCTTCTGACGAGCTGAACCTTCTCTGCTGTCTGATCGCGCAGAAGGCCAACCACTGCCAGACTATCGCCCGCGTCCGTAACCCCATTTATGAAAAAGAAATCGGATTCATCAAAGAACGTCTTGGTGTTACCATGATCATTAACCCGGAGTTTGCCGCTGCCCAGGAAATTTCACGGCTTCTCCGTTTTCCATCTGCGATCAAGATTGACACCTTTGCACGTGGTCGTGTAGAACTTCTCAAGTTTAAAGTTCTCCCGGAATTCAAGCTGGACGGAATGAGCGTTTCCCAGATCTCAGATGCTTTCCGAAGTGATATTCTGGTCTGCGCGATCGAGAGCCGTGACAATGTATCCATTCCTGGTGGTGATCACATTATACACGACGGAGATATGGTTTCCATTCTGGCCTCTCCGCTTAATGCAGCGGCATTTTTCCGTAAGATCGGTCTCAAGACCAATCAGGTCAAAAACTGTATCATCGTAGGTGGCGGAACCATTTCCTATTATCTTGCCCATGCACTTCTGGATATGAAGATCAGTGTCAAGATCATCGAGCAGAACAAAAACCGCTGTGAGCACTTAAGCGAACTGCTTCCAGATGCGACTATCATCAATGGTGACGGAACGAACCGTTCTCTTCTGCTAGAAGAAGGACTTTCCGAGTCCGAATCCTTTGTCACTCTGACAAATCTGGATGAGGAGAATGTATTTCTTGCTCTCTTTGCCAAAAGCATCTCCGATGCCAAGCTGGTTGCCAAGGTCAACCGTCTGGAATTTGATGATGTCATCGACTCCCTGGATATCGGAAGTGTCATCTACCCGAAAAATATCACTGCTGATTATATCCTGCAGTATGTCCGTGCCACTCAGAACAGCATCGGCAGCAACGTAGAAACCCTTTATCATATTCTGGATGGCAATGCAGAAGCACTGGAATTTGCGATCCGTGAGGAATCTGCCGTAACTTATATCCCTCTTGCAGAGCTGAATCTCCGCAAGAATCTTCTGGTGGGATGCCTGAACCGCAACGGCCGCATCCGCATTCCCCGTGGTCAGGATACCATTCAGGTAGGCGACACGGTCATCATTGTAACCACTCACAAAGGCCTCCGTGACATCACAGACATACTTGCAAAATAGAGGTACTGAAAAATGAATTATTCAATTATTGTTTATATCCTGGGATGGATCATGAACGTGGAAGCAGTCTGCATGTTGGTTCCCAGTATCACAGCCCTTATCTACCGTGAAAAAGCCGGAATCGCCTTTGTGATCACAATTCTGGCATGCCTGGCGATCGGTGTTCCACTGGTCAGCCGCAAACCGTCCAAGAAAGCGTTTTACGCCCGTGAAGGCCTTGTGACTACTGCTTTAAGCTGGATCGTCCTCAGTATTGTCGGTGCTGTGCCGTTTGTGCTCAGCGGGGCTATCCCGAATCCCATTGATGCTTTTTTTGAGATTGTTTCCGGTTTCACTACAACCGGTTCCAGTATTCTCTCCGATCCATCACAGATGCCTTACAGCATCAATATCTGGAGATGTTTTTCCCACTGGATCGGTGGTATGGGTGTTCTGGTATTTATCCTGACACTGCTTCCGCTTGCAGGTGGCTATCATATGAACCTTATGAAGGCAGAAAGCCCCGGTCCTTCCGTAGGAAAGCTTCTTCCAAAAGTCCAGTCAACTGCCAAGATCCTGTACAAGATCTACATTGCACTCACTGTTGCACTGATCATCCTCCTGCTTCTTGGGGGGATGCCTCTTTACGACAGTCTCTGTGCAGCATTTGGAACTGCCGGAACCGGTGGGTTCGGAATCAAATCCGACAGTATGGGAAGTTACAGCTTATATATTCAGATCGTCATCACTATCTTTATGATCCTGTTTGGCGTAAACTTCAATGTCTATTTTCTTCTTCTCACCAGGAAGTTTTCTCAGGCATTGAAATCTGAAGAGGTCCGCTGCTACTTCTTTGTGATCATCGCCTCTGCCCTGATGATCACTTTCAACGTCCGGCATCTGTTTGACAATGTGTGGGAAGCACTTCAACAGGCATTTTTCCAGGTTGGTTCTATTATCACCACCACCGGTTATGCCACTACGGATTTTAACCAGTGGCCTGCGGTATCCAGAACGATTCTGGTACTGCTTACCTTCTGTGGTGCCTGTGCTGGCAGTACAGGCGGCGGAATCAAGATTTCCCGTCTTCTGCTTCTTGCAAAATCCGTCCGCAAGGAACTGCATCTTTATCTGCATCCCAATGCAGTAAAAAAGATCAAAATGGACGGAAAAGCGGTGTCTCACGAAGTTATGCGTGCCACCAATATTTATATGATCGTTTATCTGATGATCGTGGCTGCATCTATCTTTATCATCAGTTTTGATGAATTTGATCTTGTAACAAATTTCACAGCCGTAGTCACCACTTTAAACAATGTGGGTCCCGGTCTTTCCCTGATCGGTCCTACAGGAAACTTCGGGATCTTTTCTCCGCTGTCCAAGCTGGTCCTTTCTTTCGATATGCTGGCCGGCCGACTGGAGCTATTTCCGATCCTGATTCTTTTCCTTCGTGAAACCTGGAAGAAATTCTGATAAATATTCGTCATATTTTGCTATGTTTGTGGCATAAATTGTTCTTTTCACATTTATTTCAAATGTTAGACACACTTTCTTCACATTTTTACTGTATATTATAAACCATAGAAGGTGATGAACTTTCTATAATATTTTTCTTTTTCATACGCGCCGGTACGAAAGTACCGGCCTCCTTCCATTTATGGAGTATTTTTTTCCACTCCCTCATAATCGAAATCCGGAATAAAGCTTTCTGAAGCAGTTTCTCCTTCCTGTATAAATCCATTCTGAATCCCCATATCCACAGCAGCATCCAGAACTTTTTCATACTCTCTTTTTGTAACTTTCCGGTTTAATTCCTTAAATTCCACAAATTTTCTCACCGGCGTATACTGATTCATAATACTGATATAAATATCTTCCCCATAGGTTTCATGAAGATACCTCAGAGCCTTTATGGAATTTCCTGTATGTCCCGGCAGGATCAGATGACGGACAATAGTTCCTTTCCGGATGTATCCATCCTCTCCAAACTCACATTTCCCGGTCTGACGCACCATCTCTCCAATTGCAGCCTTTGCAGCCTGCACATAATCCGGCGCATAAGAAAATTTCTGTGCAAGCTCCGGATCCAGATATTTCAGATCCGGAAGATAAATGTCCACATATCCTTCCAGAAGCTTCAGGGTTTCTGTTTTTTCATACCCGCTGGAATTATACACCACCGGAATATCCAGACCATTCCTTCGGGCCATATCCAGTGCCTCTATGATCTGTGGTACATAGTGTGCACCTGTTACCAGATTGATGTTTGCAGCTCCTTTTTCCTTCAGTTCCAGAAAAATCTCTCCAAGCCGTTCCACACTTACAGCCCGTCCCCTGCTCCCGATGGCAATATCATGATTCTGGCAGAAACAGCAGCGCAGCCCGCACCCGGAAAAGAACACTGCCCCGGAGCCTTTTGTTCCGGAGATACAGGGTTCCTCCCACATATGAAGTGCAGCCCTTGCCAGATAAATTCTCTCATCCATGCCACAGAAGCCTTTTTTCCCTGCACTCCGGTCTGCCAGGCATTCTCTTGGACAAAGAGCACAAGCTGACATAATTTCTTCCGTACAGTGCGCGCTCCCTGCCATACTGCTGATTTTATTTTCATTCTCCACTTTCACTTTTCTCCTGATCTTTCTTCCAATATCGTTATTTTCTGTTATCTAGTACTAGTTTAGCACATCACGTCTGCTGCCAACAAGGCTTTCTCTGTTTACACTATATACTTAATATAGTACAATGGATTTCATGGAATCTTAAGAATTTACCCCTTTCGTCTTAATTTCCGGCTGCTATTCTAATAACATCAGGGAGGTACAAAAAAGTGGCTAACATACTTGTTTGCGATGACGACAAAGACATCGTGGAAGCTATCGAAATCTATCTTACGCAGGAAGGCTATCACATTCTGAAAGCCTATGACGGACAGGAAGCACTGGATATCCTGAACAGCGAAACTGTAGATCTGCTGATCATCGATGTGATGATGCCCCGTCTCGACGGGATCCGGGCAACAGTCAAGATCCGGGAAAGCAATCCTCTGCCCATCATCATCCTGTCCGCAAAATCTGAAGACACGGACAAAATCCTGGGCCTTAACATCGGTGCAGATGACTATATCACCAAACCTTTCAATCCTCTGGAGCTGATCGCCAGGGTAAAATCCCAGCTGCGCCGGTACACACAGCTTGGCTCCGCTGCACCGGCAGCATCGGAACACATCTACACAACCGGAGGTCTTACGGTAAACGATGACAAAAAAGAGGTGCTGGTAGATGGAGAAGCGGTACGGATGACGCCCATCGAATATAATATCCTGCTTCTTCTCATGAAAAATCCCGGACGTGTTTTTTCCACCACACAGATCTACGAGAGCATCTGGAATGAAGATGCTCTGGCCGCGGATAACACGGTAGCCGTCCACGTCCGTCACATTCGCGAAAAGATTGAGATCAACCCCAGGGATCCCCGCTATCTGAAAGTTGTCTGGGGCCTGGGTTATAAAATCGAAAAACTGAGCCGGTGAGCCAGCCGGCCATGAAGTATCTGTACTTCAGAAAGGGGTATTATGAATAAAAATAAACATACGGAAAAAAACCGTTCATTTATGCGCATTCCTGCTCTTGTCCTTGCCCTTATCCTGCCTCTGATCATGGTCTTTTCAGCGGCACTGGTGATCCAGGCAGGTATCCGGATGGACTCTGCAGAAGATCTTAAAACAAAGGATTATTTCCAGACCTCTGCTTTTGCTGACAGCTTTTACTCAAAAGCTTCCACAATCCTGTCCGGAATCTCAGCCAGAGAAATCCTGGATAAAACAAACGAAGCTGCATACATTGATCTCGGAGAGCTTTATAACGGAGATTCTCTCTCCTTCAAAAACACCTCCGGACTAGCCTATTCCTTCAATGATCTTAAGGAATGGAGCTCACAGACGATCCATTCCAATGATAGCTGGATCGTCCTGGGCCTTACCACCCCGGAGGGTGAAACAAAATATATGTACTATTCCGATTTCAAAAAATCTCTGGAAGACGGAACCCTGCAACTAAATGCCAACTCCGGTGCCCTGAAATACGAGGGAATTTCCCAAAACGACTGGACTGAGCGTATTCTTTCCTCTCTGAGCGCCGAATATGCAGACGGCGGCATCCAGTCACAGGAACCTTTGAAAAACATCACAGACAAAAACGGAAATGTGGTTTACACAGATGTGGCAAATATGCTCACTCCAATTCTTGAAATCCCCTGTGCACCGGAAGGTTACGACAGCCTCCTGGATTACATGAATTCCACCTCATCCAAAACCAGGAATTTCAAAGGGAACCTGAACGATGCCTTTGAGCAGCTGGATAATGCCCGGAATCTTTTTTCCAGCTGGACAGAAGCTGCTCAGACACTGGATGAGTACAGCAGTGATAATTCCAATATCCATTATGTCTATACGGATAACACCTCACAGAAAATCTTCACAAATACAGATGCAGCCTATACTTCCGACCTGACTGATATTTCCGGTTTTTCAGACAAAAATCCTTACGTGTTCCTAAGTGTCAACGAAGCTTCCACAGATGAGAAAAATGCCCGGAATGGTCTTATGAATCTGAACCTTTCCGCTGCTGCAAACTCTTCTGTAGGAAGCTGGATCGATCTCCTTCGAAACTCCACATACGATGAAAACTGCAGTTTTCTTGCCTGGATCGATGATACCAGCCTTCCTGTACAGGATTCCATTAAAACTGACAGACAGCATTTCCTGACTTATCGTACTTTATTTATCCCGGCTGCTGTGATCACCATGATCAGTTTTCTGCTCTTTATCATAGATTTTATCTGGCTTACTGTCCACACCGGAAGAAGAAATTCCGATAGCGGTAATGCAGACACGGCTCAGCCAGAACTGAACTTTTTTGACAGGATCTATACGGAAGTAGCAGCTGGACTCGTATGTATCCCGGCACTTGGTGTATTGACCGCAGGACTGAGCATGCAAGCTTGCACCTATAACCTTGTCTCCTCCCTGATCATCCTGGGTATCACGATTTTCCTGATCACGTGCCTGTTCTGGATCGGCTATTTAAGCCTGATCCGCAGGATCAAAGCTCGCACCCTGTGGAAAAACAGCCTGCTTCGCAAATGCCTGAAGCTTCCCCGTCTGTGTCTTTGTAAAGCCGGTAAGCTGATCGATTTTTTCTCCAGGAATACCATCAGCAGAATACGTATGGTAGTGGGACTTGGCGTATTTCTATTCCTTGAATTTTTCTTCAGTGCCCTGCTCGCGGCATCTGATGGATGGTTCCTGATGTTTTTGCTTCTATTCCTTCTGGATCTGGGTGCGCTTTTATGCGTCTACAAAATTGCTCTTGGACGGGAACTCCTCCTTGATGGCCTGAAACGGATCACCGATGGAGAGCTCACTTACAAGATCCCGGAAAAGGAACTCCGTGGTGATCAGAAAGCAATGGCACAGTATATCAACCGCATTGGTGACGGGCTGGACGCTGCCGTGGAAAAAAGCCTCAAAGATGAGCGTATGAAAACCGAATTGATCACTAATGTCTCCCATGATCTGAAAACGCCACTGACTTCCATCATCAATTACATTGATCTGCTGAAAAGGCTAAACCTCAAAGATCCGGAAGCACTGAAATATCTTGAGATCCTGGACTCAAAGGCACATCGTCTGAAAAGTCTGACCGAAGATGTAGTGGAAGCTTCCAAAGCAAGTACCGGAAATCTTTCTCTGGAAATGACGGAACTGAACTTTGTGGAAATGCTTTACCAGGTGATGGGTGAATTCGAAGAACGGATGGAAAACAGACATCTGACCCTGATGACACATCTGCCTGATTCTCCTGCCATGATCTATGCCGATGGCAGACGGATGTGGCGTATCCTTGAAAATCTTTTCGGCAATATTCTGAAATATGCCATGGAGAACACAAGGGTCTATGCAGAAGTTCTTCTGGAAAAAGATCAAGTCATCTTTACCCTGAAAAATATTTCCGCACAGCCTCTGAACATTCCGGCTGAAGAACTGACCGAACGTTTCATCCGCGGCGATGTTGCCAGAAATACAGAAGGCAGCGGACTTGGATTATCCATCGCACAGAGCCTTACCCAGCTTCAAGGTGGCACCTTTAAACTTTATCTGGACGGTGACCTTTTCAAAGTCTGCTTAAGTTTTCCACAGAAGATCTCTCCCACAGTCTTATCCGCACCGGAAGATCCTCATTCCGAAGCACATTCTTAACCATTCATAAAAAACAGCAGCGGAAGCCCTGATGATATGATGGATCAGGAACCAGGCTGCTGTTTTTCTCTTATTTTTGTTCTCTTTTACACTTTAATGGTGATCTCACGGTCTGTCCGATTATATTTATAATACCGGACTCCGGCTGCATCCAGCATTTTTTTGGATGCGATCACCGACGGAGTATCTGCATATTTATCACAGTCGTATACGATAGTCCTGATCCCTGCCTGGATAATAGCCTTGGCACATTCGTTGCAGGGAAACAGGGACACATAAAGCTTGGCACCTTCCAGACTTCCTCCTCGGTAGTTCAGGATGGCATTGAGCTCACTGTGTGTCACATAAAGATATTTGGTATCCAGCGGATCTCCTTCTCTTCCCCAGGGAAACTCATCATCGGAACATCCCTTTGGAAATCCATTGTATCCCATTGACAGGATCTTGTTATCTTCACTTACGATACAGGCACCAACCTGTGAATGCGGATCCTTGGAACGCATGCCGGAAAGCATGGCAACACCCATAAAATACTCATCCCAGGAAAGATATCCCTGTCGTTTCTGTCCTTTTTTATCCATACAGAATCCTCTTTTTCTATTGGTTTCTTACTGATCGATCAATCCTCGATCATGTTGATTCTTCTGATATGACGCTCATCCCCGGAAAATGGTGTATCCAGGAATGTATCCACGATCTTCAGAGCAAGTCCCGGTCCTACTACACGACCGCCCATGGCCAGAATGTTGGCATCGTTATGAAGTCTTGTTGCCTCTGCAGTAAAGCAATCTGTACAAAGTGCAGCACGGATTCCCTTGAATTTATTAGCAGTGATGGAAATTCCGATACCTGTTCCGCAGATCAGGATTCCTTTCTCACACTCACCGTCCACGATCGCCTGTGCTACTTTCTTTCCATAAACAGGATAGTCTACAGATTCCGGACCATTGCATCCAAAATCTTTGTACTCCAGTCCTCTCTCTTCCAGATGCTTCTTTACCTCCTGCATCAGCTCATAGCCGCCATGATCACATCCCAGTGCTATCATTTTCTTTCTCCTCCTCAACGTTGATAATTTTATGACCAGCCGCTTTCAGTAAGCGGTTCATGATCGCCTGTCCCATTCTTGGTGTAAAAAATGCCTCTGAATAAATGGCACTTACATTACAGCTGTCAAAATCACGCAGGACCTCGTACAGATGATGCGCGATGGTTTCTTCCTGCTCCCGGCTTCCGATACTCTTTACGATTCCATGTGAATATCGGCCTTTTGTTTCATCTGTTGCGATGATCCCCACCGTCAGTCCCTTCTCCTCAGCCTCTCCGGCTCTTTTTTCGATCTCCGCGATCACACCCTCTGTGGCCCCCTCCACAATGGCAAGATCTGCCTTTGGTGCATAATGACGGTATTTCATTCCCGGTGCTTTTGGATGGACCTTGCTGTCCGGTTTGATCAGTCCCTTATCCATCCTTACATCTCCAAGTGTTTCCCGGAGCATTTCCAGGGAAATATATCCCGGCCGCAGGACTACCGGTATGTCTTCTGTAAAATCTACGATCGTAGATTCCAGACCGATATTTACCTGTCCTCCATCAATGATCATATCAATGGCTTCTCCCAGATCCTCTGCCACATGTCCTGCTGTCGTAGGACTTGGTCTTCCGGAAGTATTGGCACTTGGCGCTGCCACATATCCGCCAGCCGCAAGGATCAGCTCCTGTGCGATAGGATCACTTGGAAAACGTACTGCCACACTGTCCAGTCCTCCGGTTGTTTCCTTTGGCACGATATCTGCCTTGGGAAGGATCATTGTCAGCGGACCCGGCCAGTATTTCTCAGCCAGTATTCTGGCTTTTTCAGGAACCTCCGTAACGATCTTATCCAGGTCACGGATATCTGCGATATGTACGATCAGCGGATTGTCCGAAGGTCTTCCCTTGGCTGCATAGATCTTCATCGATGCTTTCGGATCCAGGGCATTTCCTCCAAGGCCGTATACAGTCTCTGTGGGAAATGCCACAAGCCCGCCGTTTTTCAGGATCTCGCCACCTCTGGCAATTGCCTTTCTGTCTATATTCTCCGCTGTCATAACTGCTATTTCTGCTTTCATTTTACGCTCCATTTACTGTCTGATATAAATCCCCTGCTCTTCAATAAAATCTTCCAGATCCTGAAGGGCATCCTGTGCCCAGGTTTCGGATTTCTGAAAAGTCTCCGGGAAAAACATGTCTTTTACTATTTTTTTACCTGTTTCTGTTTTAAAGATCTTCTCTGCACTTTTCTTTATATGTTCTTTATCCAGTCCATCTTCAAAATAATTAACCAGAAAATCAGCTTCCACAAGGATCTGATAATCCAGCCCGTCAATATCCTTATAGGTATGATGATGTCCTACCAGATATTCCACTCTGCGGATCACCCTCTCCTGAAAGCCCAGTGCGGTAAGCATCTCTCTGGCAGCTGCCGGACCTTCTGCTTCCTGCGTCTTTCCATCAGAGCGTCCGTATTTTTCCATACCGACTTTGATCCCGATATCATGAACGAGAGCCGCAGCTTCCAGAACATGCATCGTATCTTCATCCAGACCCTCACTCTGGCCGATCAGCCTTGAAAGATCATGCACCTTCACAAAATGCTGGATATGCTTCGGATCCCCCTGATAATAATGGATCATTTCCATATAAAGTCTGTCGATTCTGTTCATAATATCCTCCTCTCTGCTGCCATCCTGCAACTGTCACTTTTTTCTGTATACTGCTCAGCAGAAATCTCCTGCTGAGCATATCCGTTAACAGATAGCTACATAATAGTTACATTATAGCGTTATTATGGAAAAAATGTCAATCCTGCTCCACTTTCACAATGTAGGTTCCTGACATATCATCTTCAAAGACAATACTTCCCAGACTCTGAAGAACACTGTCATTAAGCTCTGTTCCGTATTTTTCTTTTTCCTGTCCTCCTACAAAGATATAGGAAATATCATAACGGCTGATCAGTTTTTTTACCGTCTCTGCATCTGTAGATGTATAAATAGTCTGGATGTCCGCACTTTTTTCATTGAGGTCAGGTACATTATTTCTCCAGAGCCATTCATGCACATACCATCCCAGTACGGTCGGAAGCCCCGTAGATGCAGAAACTCTCTCATATCCGGTATAGCTGTCCCCGTTAGCCTCGAGCACCACAGGAGAGCCCTTGATATTCTGCTTCAGCCAGCGGATTGCCGACGCATCCTGCGGAAAATCCTGCTCAAGAAATGTAGTTGCATCCAGTCCCTGATACTCTGAAACCTTCCAGACATCCCCAAACCAGGAATGCACGGCATTTCCGAAATAGCCCACGGTCCAGAGCAGTACAAAAAGCCCCACACCTGAAAGGATCCGGATGATCTTCTGTCTGGATATCACCAGCATACGATAAATCCCATATCCCATTGTCATTCCGAAAAGGATATATGCCTGATACGTCAGCTTGAACATAGTATTGGCTCTGGCATTTCCATTTTCATAAATATCCCGCACATATACAAGCTCCGGGATCAAAACCAGTCCGATAGCACATAAGCCCATGATCACTGCAAAAAGATCCGGAACTGTGATCGCCTCCAGCAGCCTGTAAAGACTTTTATGCTTCAGTCCCTTCATTTTTTCTGTGATGACAGACAGGATCAGCAAAACAGTAAGGAGCACCGGAAGTCCCCAGAGAATCAGAAGCTGATACCACAGTGAATGATGCTGTGCCAGTGCCACCCCCTGTACCATCGTATCAAATTTCAATGTAAAGGGCAGGATCACCAGATAAGAGAGACCTATGATCTCCACTGCCTGTACGATCGTCACTGCCAGGATCCTGATTATCTTTCCCTCAAATCGTATGATATTTGTGATCAGGACAACTCCACCGGTCACTACAAAATAGATCACAAAATCCCAGTAATTGGTCCACTGGAACATGCCAAGAAAAACGGACGCCAGAAGGATGTGCGGCATCAGAAGCTGTCTCAGCCAGAAAACACTGCGTTCCTGTTTTTCAGGCTCAGGCCCTCTTTTTCGGATCATTTTCATCCATGCATAGAGCATTCCCACCAGAAATGTCACAAACATCACATTTACCACATGGGCATGAAGATCTCCCAGAACAAAGGAATAGCATGGGAATTCATGTATGGTCTTATCACTGTCATTCACCGGATTATACCCTATGTAACGAGTTGCATCCGGGAACCAGTAGCTGGCTGTTTCTGCCACTCCCTGTATCTTCCGGATCAGCGGCAGTACACAACGGTAGACGATATAATGTACATTTCCCGCGATAGATACTGCAATACCTGCAGTAACTCCTGCCAGTGAAGGAATATATTTCTTCTTTCCATCCAGTCGTCCATACAGCCTGTCCTTCGTCATCTGACGGACCAGGGAAAACGGATACACAAAGGCAAACGCTGCCACAAAGGTACGCATCAGATTATAAGTCACTTCCACTCTGCTTCCTGTAAGCTTCGTAAGAAACACTGCAAAATACTGCCCGCCATAGTAATAATTGATGGTTCCCTGTGAATACCAGAGATCACGTGCAGGAAGAGTTTTGCTCCGCATCATGGCCTCCATGAATCCATAATCCATAAATTTCTCTGTTCCATATGCCTGTGGCCGGAATCCTGCCAGATAAGTCCACAGCAGAAAGATCCCAAAAAACAGAAGCTCCTCCCGAAAGATCAGCTGCATCTTTCCTGACGGATAACATTCAATGCCATGCTTCAGCTGAACATGAAAAAGTACAGCACATAAAATGCCAACAGCCACAGATACTCCTACACACACTGCTGCTGTAAAAGAAAGGATTTCCACCGCTACCAGAAGCCAGGTGAGAAATCCGGTAACTGCAATGGCAAGTACCTTTGAAAAAAGCCATCCCCGGTCTTCAAAACCACCAAAAAGCCTTCCTGTGACCGGCATTGCCACCATTCCCATGAACAGTGCAAGCAGCCACCAGGTCCAGAATGTCCATACATCTCCTCCCAGGAGATACGCAGAAAGTACTGTCAGGAGCACTGCTGCAGTCAGCTCCGGAAATAATTCTCTGATCTTTTTTTTCATCCTTCTGTTCCTCCTGTATCAGATCCTGCCCCGCAGACGGTAAAAGTCCGCAAATGCCTGTCTTCCGATCTTTATGATCCGTTTCATGTTGATAGAATTTTTTCCGGCCTGTCTCGGTCGGAATGTGATGGGGATATATTCCACATAAAGATGATGTTTTTCATAGATCACGGTCATCAGCACATTGGAAAGGAAAAATCCGCCTGGGATACGCTTCAGTACTTTGGCGAGCTGTTTTCCCTCCATCAGCCGATATGGCGTATTTGCATCTTTTACCCAGGTTCCAAAAATAAGGAAAAGCACAAGCCGCAGTATTCTTGTCACAAAAATCCTGGAAAGCCCATCTTCTCTCTTCTGCCGGTAACCGATAAGAAGCCCGCACTTTTGACGTTTTTCCCAAAACTGCCAGAATTCCTCCGGAAGTGTCTGGCCGTCTGAATCCGTCTGAAAAATATAATCGGCACCTTTTTCTACTGCGTAACGATATCCCCTGAGTATTGTTCCTCCATGTCCTTCATTCGGTTTATCGATTCCTATAAGACGGTCATAATTTTTCTGATAGTTCTGTATTTTTTTGTAGGTAGCATCTTTGCTGCCATCATTCAGGATCACCAGGCGGCTGTCCCCGCCGATCCTCTCCACTACCGGATACCATTGCTCGATCACAGTCCCGATATTTTTTTCTTCATTATATGCCGGCATAATGATATATAAGCTGTCATGTTTCATAGATTCTTATTCTCCCATCCTCTGAGGTATACACCAGTGGATATGTCTCCCTGATGATATCCTCACGACATTCCTGCTGTTCAAATTCCATATCCTCCTCAAACAGGATATATGTGATCTTTTCCTGTTTTACGGCAGCTTTCAGTAGCTCCGGATCATCCGTGGTATACATGAGCACTGCCTGGCCGGCACGATAGCCCGTATCGTACCCTGCAGACCATGCATAATAAGGCCATCCGCAATACAGCATGGCACCGGACATGGTGACCTCGTTCATGGTATATTCCGGTGTCAGCAGAAGATCATTTTTCTTAAGATTTGCACTGAGCCAGTCCGTCAGGCTGCTTTCCATATTTACAGTCATCCTGTGTGCGGAATCATTGTCTCTTAAGATGATCACGTAATCATAGATCCCCGTTGCACTAAGGCAGATACAAAGGACCGCTGCCGCTGCGCGACCGGCCCATTTCTTCCAGCTGTTTTTCCCTGCAAGGAAAACACATCTTACGATCCATCCCCAGAAAACTGTCACAAAGGCATAGGAAATCATCACATATTTATGATTGACATTGATGTCCGGAGTCAGAGATACCAGAAATGCAAATGCCATTGGAAGCAAACAGCCCATCAGCACTACCCGCTGACCTCTCTTCAGAAATACTGCTGCCACGATCATTCCCACAAAGAAAAATCCACTGATCTCCACCAGATACCAGAGTACACCGGAAATGCTTTTATTGTCTGCCAGAAAGCCCCAGTAAAAGGATGGACTCATAACACTTCCCGACACAAAGATCTTCGACTGCAGTTCCGAAAAAAGCACTGCCAGTCCGGCACAGATCACATAATCCAGCTTACCGTCAGAAAACACTGCCAGTCCGGCAAGGATCAGAAGGCCGCCGATCAGCGCAGCTCCGTTCCAGAAAGCAGTTAATCCCAGAAACAGTCCCAGAAGGATCGCCGTATCCACATTTCTGCAGATCCAGGCTTCTTTTGTAAAAAAACGATTACGGACCCACAAAAAGCCCTGCTCCTTGTGACTGCATCCGGCTTCCACCCAATCCATAAAGGTCCATACCGCTACAGCTGCCATCAGAAGGCCGAAAGCCAGATGACGCTGGTTCAGATATACATTGAAATTCCATAATCCCCAGTTTTCATTGGTAGTATAACCGATAAACGCCGTATTTTCTTCCAGAGTCCGTACAAGGTCCCCCGCCTGAAGATGTTCCCACAGATAACGCCAGAACGCTGTTCCGCTGCGAAAAAAAAAGAAAACAATGGCAGCTGCCCCTGCCCAGAAGCTTTTGAACATCCGGTAGCTGATCCCGTAAAGCACCATAAGAAATCCCGCCAGAGACAGGATGCTTACCAGATTATATCCCAGATCAAGACGAAGGCCCAGATACTCCAGATTTCCCACAAGGAACTGGAACATAAAATGATATTTCACATCCTGCCCGCCATAATGCGGATACTGGGTAGGAAAATTATTTCCCCGTGAAAAAGATCGCATCATTGCCGTGTGGGGTGCATAATCTCCGTATACCGAAAAGCCGGAGTACAGAATGCCGTCTTTCATATGAAAAACGTAAAACATCATCCAAGTCACAAAAACCGTCAAAATGCCAAAAAGCAGAAGCTCTTTTTTCAGGATCCATTTTCTGCTGATCATCCGTTCGGATATCACAAACATTTTTTGCTGTTTTTTCTTTTTCCACCGGAAGATTCCCGAAAGCAGCAGGATATCTACCAGAAATACGATCAGATTTCCATAAAAAAGAGGATGCTCTGCCCCCGCGCATATGCTGAACATCCAGGAAAGAATATAGACTGCCCAGGTCAGCATCAGGATTCCCATCCCAAACGCTGCCGGCAGGACCACCCATATCCTGTTTCCTCTTTCAGTTGTTTGACGCGGAAACAGACATCCTGCCATTTCCATTCCTGTTAACATACATAATATAAGATAAATGATTCCAAGCATAGGATTCTCCTTAATTCACGTAAAGTATAGCAGAATCACCTTCCTATGAAAAGGCTATTCACATTTTTTTCAATTATTTTCGTTTTCCTTCTGTTTTTTCAGATATGTAACGATTCCATCAGCCACAGCCTCTGCTACCTTTCTCTGATACTTCTCTGTCTGAAGCAGGGCGGCTTCCTCCGGATTTGTAAGAAATCCACATTCTACGATATTGATCACACCCGGACTTCTCTTCAGAAGATAATAGGTTCTGTTTTCTTTTGCCACCCGCGGCCGTGCAATGGAAAGCTTCCGGTTCATGTTTTCCTGGATCGCAAGTGCCAGTTCTTTTCCACCTTCCGAATCCTCATAATAAAATACCTGCGGACCTTTTACTCCGGGATCACTGTAGCTGTTCTGGTGGATACTCACAGAAAGCACCGGTTCATATTTCCGGATCTGTTCAATACGATTCTGCAGATCCTGTGCTTTCATATTTTTTGTACCATTTTCATAAAGACCTTTATCTTCTTCCCGGGTCATTACTACGGCAAGGCCTTTTTTTTCCAGGATCGTTTTTAGCTTCATGGCAATATCCAGATTGATTCCTTTTTCCTTCAGTCCACCGATTCCCACCATTCCGGAATCCACACCGCCATGACCAGCATCCACCAGGATCACCTGATCTGCTTTTATATTTCCGGATACATCTATAAGTCTGCCTGCAGTTTCTGCCGCTTCCCATGACAGAATATAAAAACAGACCAGCATAAGAACTGCCATTGCCAATTCTATGAAATGTTTTTTCAACACAAAACACCCCCGGCATATTTATTTTAATATATGTTGCCGGGAGTGTTTTTAGCATTGTGAAGATCACAATGTTTTCTTCTGTTTATGACAGGTTTTCTGTGATCACGCTCCAGATCCCGCTGTTCTCGAATCCAAGCTTCCACTCTGCCACACCTGCCAGTTTGTATTTTTTGATCAGTTTAACCTTTTCCGCAATAGACTTAGAGTCCTCCAGCCAGATCTGGTATGTGGCACCGTCCCCTTCATAGGTTCCATAATTCTGACTTGTCTTCTTGTCCCAGTATGTTTCTGCTCCGTTATCACTGATCGTCTGCTGTGCCTGATCCATACCGATGGCCTCACTTGTCAGTGCACCGCCATCTGTAGTCTTCCAGAGCCTTGTGTAGAACGGAATCGCAAGGATCGTCCGTTGAGCCGCTACTTCTGAAAGCGTATCCTTAACCCCCTGTTCTACCCATGGCAGAGATGCCACAGAACCGGCATCGGAGCCTACGTAATGCTCATCATAGCCCATAATGATCACATAATCCACAACCTTGCCCTGCTCCGCACGGTCATAATGACTGGTAAAATCTTCCGGAACCGGATTATCTACAGACAGTACCAAATTATTGGCGTGACACTGGATAGAAAGCTCTCTTAAAAACTGAAGGAAATGGATTCCTACTCCTTCGCTCAAAGATTCAAAATCAACATTGATTCCATCCATTCCTACTTTCAGTGCATAAGTGATCAGCCGATTCTCCAGATTCTGCCTTGAACTGGTTTTTGAAAGAACTTCTTTGGTATTCATGTTCTCATTAAAATTATCCACCAGTCCCCATACCTTCAGTCCTTTTTCATGTGCCTGCATCACATACTCCCCAGATGCAAGACTTGAAATATTTCCGGAGTTATCTGTTACAGAAAACCAGGTTGGAGAGATCACATTCACGCCTGTCATATTCTGTACCGCATCTGCGAAATAGCTGTTTGCATCTGTGCTGGTAACCTGGTGCCATGCCAGGTTCACCGGCTCATCCATGGTAAGATATGTATAGGACTCTGTTTTAAAATCCCTTTCATAATCCGTTGTATCCACAGCACTTACTTTTTTCTTCTGAATATAACCGATGTAACCGTCATCGGTTGCCACCTGATCCCAGTCCTCTCCTTCATTCATCAACCGGAGAACTGTATTCTTCGCCAGTTTGGAAAGGATCGGCGCCTTGATCCCGCCCCGGTAACGAATCACGGTATCTTTCTTCGTGGTCACGGTCTCCACATTGATAAATTTGTATTGTATCGCAACCCTTGCAGGATCCTGCTCTATATAAGAATCGATATCTGTATACTTTTTTACATAATCCAGTTTCAGATAAACCGTGTCATCCTTCAGCCACACGTTTCCGTCTGCCTTATCTGAAGCCGGTTCCTCCGTGAGACTGGATGGTGTTGCATACAGTATCTTCTTGTTTTCGCTATCCCAGTAATATCTCTGATTCAAATATCCGTTCACTACATCCAGCGGAAGATATACATCTTCTCCTGAGATAAGTGCCTTCTCTTCCAGTTTCTCAGTTCCAAGTATCAACGCAGCCTCACCGTCTGCATTCTGGCCGTAGTATTCTGTCAGATCCATCTGTTTCCTGCTTGGTATAAGCTTATTGATCCCGTAAACAGCCCCTCCGGCAAGAGCGACCAGAACGATCAGCAGACCTACCACAAGGACCGGTATATGTTTTTTTGTCATGTTTTTTTCCTTTCGGTATAAAATGTCATAATTTGCTCTATTATAACATATCTTGTCTACATTTCGTTATAAAAATCGACTTTTAATAATTTTTCACAATTTCTTTAGAATTTCGGTTCCCCGCATGGTATGCATGAGTGCAGGGGATGATCGTTATCCGGGGAACCGTTTTTTCTTATGTACGGTCATTCTTTGCGAATAAGATCAAAGCTTACACAGGCGATATGGCCGTCTTCATCTTCCGTATAATCCCGCATATAGACCCCGTTTTCCGCAATCTGACAGGCTTTTGCGATTTTTTTCGGAGTGCTTGGTGCTCCATTGAGATAAAGAGAAACTCCGTTCTCACGATAAAGCTCCAGCTCCCTTCGAAGGGGTTTTGCGGATTTCTTTTTTTCCTGTGATATATTTGGCGTATCCCGACCTCCTTTCCTGGTTAGATTTTCAGAAAACACCAGCAATGGTTCTCGAAAAGCTGCAACTTCCCTGTTAGGATGATACTTGTAATAAAATATAAATAATAAAATGGGGGAAAATTTCTCTGTGTACCGACAGACTCGCCGATGAATTTCACACAGAATCCTTATCTTCAGAAAAATATGACTTTAAGTTATCGTTACTGTCTTCTTGCTTCCGGGAGGAGACAGCTTTTCTGCTTTTCATTATACCTGATTTCCCTTCAGATGCAAGTCTTTTATAAAAGAATCAGAAATTTTCTTTTTTCTCCGGTTTCTACATCTTTACATCTTGTGTATAACTGTTATATAATACAGTATGTAAAAGATTAAATTTATTTACCTATAGGATGTGATCATATGAAAATAGAAAAAATCAATGAAAATCAGATCCGCTGTACCCTGACGAAAGAAGATCTGGACAGTCATCAGATCCGTATCAGCGAACTTGCATACGGTACCGAAAAAGCCAAACGTCTCTTTCGTGATATGATGCAGCAGGCACAGATACAATTTGGTTTTGAAGCAGATAATATTCCTCTGATGATTGAGGCTATTCCTGTCAATGCCGAAAGTATTATCCTCATTATCACTAAAGTGGAAGATCCTGAAGAACTGGATACACGTTTTTCCAAATTTGCACCCTTCAAGGGCAACAAACCTTCCGATACCGTAGAGATCGATGGCGCTGACAATATCATCGATATCTTCCAGAAGCTCTGTGAATCCAAGCTTAAGGATCTTTCACAGAAACCGGAAGAAAAAAGGGCGGAAACTTCCGCCCCTCAGGCAACAGAAACTCCGGATGCATCACAGCAGCCGGCTGAGAGTTCTGTAAAGCTTATACGCCTGTACTCTTTCCCGGGGCTGGATGATGTTATTGCCGCATCTCATGGTATGAATGGTTTCTTTACCGGTGATAATACTCTCTATCGTGAAGGAGAAGACGGTGTCTATCAGCTGGTACTTCATCAGTCAGACTGTACACCTGAAGAATTTAACAAGGTCTGCAATATCCTTTCCGAGTATGGCATCGGCCGCGCATTCACACCAGCCGGTGAAGCCTACCTCAGAGAGCACTGTGCACTGATCGCTGATCATGCACTTCAGAAGCTTCTGAATATCTGACAAACCAAATATCCTACAGACAAACAAACCGCTGTCGGAATGCGATCCATATGATCTGCATTTCCCGACAGCGGTCCTTTTGTTTCAGCAAAAAAGCTTCTGTTTATTACTCACCAAGAAAATCATTGATCTGAGCTACGAGGACATCTGCGTCCAGGCCATGGACCATTGCTGCTTCTTCCAGAGATTCCATCTGTGAAGACGGGCAGCCAAGACAATGCATTCCTGCTCTCATCAGGATCGGTGCGATATTCGGGTCTACAGTGAGCAGTTCTCCGATCAGCATGCTCTTTGTAACTTTTGCCATGATTGTATTCTCCTTTACTGTTTTATCGAAATATTTTCATTCCGTTCTGCTATTATAATACGAATCCGGAATGGAATCAACGGGTTACGAATTTTCAGTTTTGTTTATAAATTTATACTTGTATTCTTTATGCAGATATATTAGAATGGGAATAGAATCCCTGGTAGGGGATACATATAATACACAATTTAAAAGGAGGATATCAATTATGGCATATGTAATTTCTGACGAGTGCGTTAGCTGTGGAACATGTGAGGGTGAGTGCCCGAACGAGGCTATTTCTCAGGGAGACGAGCATTATGTAATCGACGCAGACGCTTGTGTTGACTGCGGAACATGCGCTGAGGCCTGTCCAGTTGGTGCTATCTCTGCTGAGTAATGCATCATTAGCTTGATAAGCTGCTATAATGAATGAGGCTGCCGGTTTACCGGCAGCCTTTTCTGTTTTTTTTATTCTTTTTTCCCTCACAGGAAGCTGCCGCTTCTCTTCTTGCCTGCTGCTGCCTGCGGATCGCTTCATCCAGAGAACGACACCGGTACTCTCCTTCTTTCTTTCTTTGCATTTCCTCACGGATCAGGCGTTCCATGATTTCTTGAAACTCCAGTATCTTATCGTTATCTGCTCCGCACTTCTCTGTATTCCCGGATTCCGTTTTTTCCATGAACTCCTTTTCAGATCCCGTTTTTTTCATTGGGATATCTTCAAGCTCAACAGCTTCTCCATCCAGGATCCTGATACCAGATTCTGAAAAATCCGGTGTATCTGCCTTTCTTGCCTCCGGTGGGATCAGTGTACGGATTGCTTTCAACTGAAGTCCTTTACTTTTCAGCTCATTTATTTTAAGAAAAAGCTGGATATCAAACGGTGTATAATAGCGATGTCCCAGTTCATTGCGTCCGATCCGAAGCTCCAGTTCTTCCTCCCAGTAACGCAGGACATAAGATTTCACTCCGGTCAGTGTTACGGCCTGTCTGACTGTATATCTTTTTTCCATTGTGAACGCCCCCTTATATAGAGATTCACTGCTGCTGTCTACAGTATAACCCCTGAGATCAAGAAATAGCAAGAATAATCGGTTGACATAATTTTACCAAATATGACTCTTTGCCTATATCCATAGCATCCCGAACTCCACGATCACACAGACAAAAATACAAAAGGCCATCAGGATAACTATAAGCTTTCATCCTGACAGCCTTTCATTTACCGTCTGCACGGCTCTATTTTTTCATATTTACAAACTGGGTATATCTCGGCAACCATACCAGCTCCACAGTTCCGATCGGACCGTTTCTCTGCTTGGCTATGATAATTTCCGCAATGTCTTTCTTCTCGGTATCTTTGTGATAATAATCATCTCGATAGATAAACATGACCACATCCGCATCCTGTTCAATAGCTCCGGACTCTCGAAGATCCGAAAGCATCGGCCTGTGATCCGGTCTCTGTTCCACTGCACGGCTAAGCTGTGATAACGCAATTACCGGTACATCGATCTCTCTTGCCAACGCTTTCAGCGATCGTGAAATATCTGAAATTTCCTGCTGTCTGGAATCCGATTTTCCACTTCCGCTCATCAGCTGAAGATAATCGATCATGATGATCCCTAGATTATGCTCAAGCTTATATTTTCTGCATTTGGAACGAAGCTCCGCAATGGAGATTCCAGGTGTATCATCAATAATAAGATTGGAGCCACCGATAATATCCGCTCCTTCTACCAGCTTCGTCCAGTCCTCATCTTTCAGATTTCCGGTACGGAGATTCTGGGAATCCACGTGAGATTCCATAGCAAGAAGACGGTTTACCAGCTGCTCCTTGGACATCTCCAGACTGAAAATAGCCACGGTCACATCTTTACGAAACGCCATATACTGGGCAATATTCAATACAAAGGCAGTTTTTCCCATGGAAGGTCGAGCTGCGATCAGTACAAGATCGGACGCGTGCATACCGGAAGTCTTATAATCCAGATCCACAAATCCGGTCGGGATCCCGGTAACGGAGCCCTTCAGCTTGGAAGCCTTCTCAATATTGCTGACTGCATTCAACACAACCTGCTGGATCGGCACATAATCGCTGCCATTTGTTCTCTGCAAAATATTAAACAGCTTTTTCTCGGATTCCTCAAGTATGGTTTCCGTACTGTCCTTTTCCAGATAACAGGCATTGGCAACTTCTTCCGTAGTCCGTATCAGCCGCCGGAGAACTGCCTTTTCGCTTACGATATTGGCATAGTATTTCACATTGGCTGATGTAGGAACTGCTGCGATCAGATCACGGACATATTCCATACTGCTGATGTCCGGCGGAAGCTCTTTCTCCTTGAGACGATTCTGCAGAGTGATCAGATCTACCGGCTGTCCTTCATTACAGAGCTCCACCATGGCATCAAAAATGATGCCATATTGTTTTTGATAAAAATCATCACTGGTCAGGATCTCGGAAGCCACCAGGATCGCATCACGATCCAGGATCATGGATCCGATCACTGACTGCTCTGCCTCAATACTGTGAGGCAGAATCCTCTTGATCAGTGCTTCTTCCATTGATTACGCCTCTTTTACCCAGACTTTGAGACTTCCGGTTACCTTCGGATGAAGTCGTACCGGAACATTGGTAACACCCAGGTTACGGATCGGATTCTCCAGCTGGAGCTTTTTCTTATCGATATCAAGATTCAGCTGTTTTTTGGCTGCCTCTGAGATTTCTTTTGAGGATACAGAACCGAATGTTCTTCCGCCTTCACCTACCTTCAGAGTAAGGATGACCTCCTTTGTGGAAAGCTCCTCTGCAAATGCCTTGGCAGCGTCCAGGTTTTCCTGTGCAACCTTTTCTTCATTTGCCTTACGGAGTTTCAGGTCATTGAGATTCTTGGATGTAGCTTCAACACCAAGCTTTTTTGGCAGGATCATGTTTCTTGCATATCCGTCACTTACATTTACGATCTGTCCCTTTTTACCCAGGGATTTAACATCTTCCAGAAGAATTACTTTCATTTCTATTTGTCCCCTTCCTGATATAACTGGTCTATAATTTCTTTCAGCATTCTTTCGGTCTCATCCATGGTGTCTTTCACCTGTGCACCGGCAATATTCAGATGTCCGCCGCCGCCCATCCGTTCCATCATGACCTGTACATTCACTTCATCAATGGCTCTGGCACTGATGTAAACCTCATTATTATAGCTGGTAAGAACAAAAGATGCCTTGACTCCTGCGATATTGAGCAGCTCATTGGCCGCCTGTGCTCCTACAACGGTAGGACTTTCCAGACCTTCACTCGGACATCTTGCAATGGCAAAATAATCTCTGTAGATCTCCGCAGTACGAACTGCCTCCGCTCTCGCCTTATAGGAATCAATATTATCCCGGAGCATCTTACGTACACGTGTCACATCTGCTCCGCATCTGCGCAGGAATGCTGCTGCCTCAAAAGTACGCACACCCGCTCTTGTTGTAAAGTTGTTGGTATCGATCATGATACCCGCATAAATACAGTCCGCCTCAATACTGCGAAGCTTCAGCCCGTCTGCAAAATACTGCAGGATCTCTGCGATCATCTCGCAGCTTGAGGATGCATATGGCTCCACATAGGACAGAACTGCATTCTGGATCACCTCGCTGCCGCGGCGGTGATGATCCAATACCACAATGGTCTTTGTCATATAGAGAAGATCCTGGCATTCGGTATAGCTTGGCTTGTTGGTATCCACCACAATTACTACCGTATTGTTATCCACCAGTTCTTTGGCCTGATTACTGTCCACAAACATGGACGGCTCATAATCCGGATTCTCCATAAATCCACTCATCAGCGGCCGAATGGATGTGGTCGGATCATTGATCACAATATGCACCGGCTTACCAAGAGTCTTACCGGCACGGTAAATACCGATCCCAGCTCCCAGAGCATCCACATCTGTGATCTTGTGTCCCATAACCACCACTCGATCCTTGGTGCTCATAAATTCCTTCAGAGCCTGAGCCTTCACTCGTGCCTTCACTCGGGTTGATTTCTCCATCTGCTGTGCCTTGCCGCCAATGTAGGTAATATTATTTTCATTTTTGATCACTACCTGATCACCGCCACGGCCCAGTGCCATCTCAATGGCAATTCTGGCATATTCGTAATTCTGGATATACGTAGAAGCATTCAGACCGATTCCGATACTTAATGTCACAGCCATTTCATTTCCGATGTTAACCGTCTTAACCTCATCCAGGATATGAAAACGCTGTTCCTTCAGTGTTTCCAGTGAACTCTGGCGCATGATCAGAAGATATTTATCTTTCTCCAGTTTCTTCACAAGGCCGTCAAAGTTGGAAAAATACTTGGTGATCTTTCGGTCGATCAGTGCGATAAGCAGAGATCTTCTCACATCCTCCACGCTCTCCAGTGCTTCTTCATAATTATCCAGATAAGCCAGTGCTACAACAAGCTTGTTATCCTCATTTTTCTGGATGTATTCCTTAAGCTCTGTTTCATCATAAAGATACATGGCGATCAGACTGACATTCTGGGACATATTCTCCAGAATATCCGCATGGCTGACTACTTCACCCATAGTCACCCGCTGCATGGAAACCCGATAGATCCGATCCCCGAAATGTATACTCATCTCGGAAATTTCCGGTTCATCGGCTACAGGAAGCTTGTCCGGAGTAATATCCGGGAAAACTGTGCTGATATTTTTTTTATAAAACTGATCTCTCCCCGTGATCTCTGAAAAAATACGGTTGGACCAGATCATGCGGCCTTCCATATCCATAATGGCATAAGGAAGTGCCAGTTCTTCCAGCATCCGCTTTTCTACCACATCATACTGATTGGCAAATGCGATCATATCATTGATGATCAGCGGTTTGTGATATCGAAAAAGCTGTACTGCGATAAAAATATAGATCACAGTACCTACAGACACCAGAATTCCGGCCTTTACACTTACAATAAACACCAGCAGGTCCAGCAGCACGACCAGGACCGAAAGGTACAGCGGCCAGCGCATGAAGTGTTTCATAGGCCCCTTGAATTTAACTTTGTTGTTCATTGCTTTTTCCTGTTCTTAATGTAATTTAACCCACAAGTTATTTAACATTATACCAGATTCCTTATTATAATTCCATAGCAATGATAAAATCTGTTTTGCTCATAAAAAAAACAGGGCCGCTGCCTCCAGATGACTGCTCATCTGTTTCGCAACGGCCCCGTATAAGATCAGAATTAGTCCTGAACGTATGGCATCAGGGACATATGACGTGCTCTCTTAACAGCAACTGTCAGTGCTCTCTGATGTTTCGCACAGTTACCTGTAATTCTTCTCGGGAGAATTTTACCTCTCTCGGAAACATACTTTCTTAACTTTGCTACATCCTTGTAATCGATCTCGTTATTCTCTTTACCGCAGAATACACAAACTTTTTTTCTTCTGCGTCCGCCTCTTCTCTTCATCGGAGAATCTGGTCTCTCGCCTCTATTGTAAGCCATGATTGTTTCCTCCTATCTTATTCGTCTCATCTGTCTTGATCAGATGTTCTAATTGAACGGCAGCTCCTCATCAATTCCATCTGGAATGTTCATGAAGCCGTCGGCGCTTGCTGCGCTCGGACTCGGCATAGACGTTGCAGGTGCTGCCTCTGTTCTCGGATGAGCTGCTGCATAGCTGTCGCTTGATGCTTTGCTCTCAGCAAATTCCTGATCCTCAACAACAACCTCTGTCGTATAAACCTTCTGTCCCTCACGGTTCGTATAGCTTCCTGTCTGGATACGTCCCGTAACTGCAATTTTCAGTCCCTGTCTGAAATACTTTTCCGCAAATTCTGCTGTACGTCCGAAAGAAACACAGCTGATAAAATCAGCACTTGCCTCTCCGTCACGACGGAATCTGCGATCAACTGCCAGTGTATATCTGGCGATTGCCAGGGCATTTTCTCCTGCGGAATATCTTACCTCAGGATCTCTTGTCAAGCGTCCCATTAATATTACTTTGTTCATCGTTCTACCTCTCTTATGATTTCACTTAACTGAACAGGTTCTTAATGGTGTTTTCAAAAATCCGCTGCAAAAATTATGCCTCTTTCTTGACAACCAGGTATCTTAATACATTGTCCATGATGCGGACATGTCTCTCGATCTCCGCCGGGCACTGAGAATCTGCTTCAAACTGAATAAAATAGTAGAAGCCTTCATGCATTTTCTGAATCTCGTAAGCTAATTTCTTCTTACCCCATTCTTCAAC
>OLPQ01000385.1_pt1 | contig 39874 bp, 35 predicted proteins | sample 1672451 | NCBI WGS metagenome assembly OLPQ01 (sample SAMEA3136687, study PRJEB25190) | human gut metagenome | biome: human gut; feature: human-associated habitat; material: faeces | place: Austria | collected 2013
ACCTGTGACCCTCTGCTTGTAAGGCAGATGCTCTCCCAGCTGAGCTATGCTCCCGAGCTGGACCGCCGCATCGCTTGATTGTGTCGAGCGCGGCGACGAAATATATAATACACGATTACACGATTTTTGTCAACCTTTTTTTGAAATTTCTTCAAAACGTTTTTGCTTCGCCCCCGTTTCGTTCTTTTTCTTTTGCAGGCAGGGGATAGTCGCTTGGCGTTATTCAAGCGGCGAAAACAGCGAGCCGGTCATATCCAGAATATCGTCCATCGGGATTTTCGTCCCGTCCTGCAGGGTCATCAGGCGCGCGTATTCGTCCACCTTCCTGACCCTGCCCGTCACGGTCAGGTATGCGCCTCCGGCCTTTCGCGCGTCCGGCCGGAAGACGAGCAGGGTGATCTCCGGCGCGTCGCCCAGCGCGTCCATCAGCAGCCGAAACTTCATGTTCAGCGCGGTCAGCGCTTCCTCGTCAGGCTCGATTCGCGCGTCGGTCAATCTTCCGGTTTCCCGAATGACCGCGTCATAGCCGGTGAGGGCAGCGTAGGGCGCGAACTGCGCCGCTCGGTCGGCCATCGGCATCTGCGGCCGCGTTTTGGAAACGTGGTGTGCAAGCCCCATGATCTCGTCGTATTTGCCGTTCGGGTTCATCCCGCGTCCCCCTTTTCTCCGTCAAACCGAATTTTTGCTTTTGAGTGCCGCTTGTTTTACGCCTTGTGCCCGCCGATCTGCGCGTTGCGCTCTTTGGCCGTCGCGCCTTCTTCGAGGTTCATCCCCTTGAAAAGCGCGTTTTTTCCGTATTTCTTTTTGATGGCGAGCGTGGCGTTTTGAATCCGCCGCTCCCGCACCAAGGCCTCGTCCTCGGCCTTCTGCTTCTCCGCCTCGGCGGCGTAATCCGTAAAGAAATCGAGCTGAACGGCGTCGTCGCGCTTCTTCGGCGCGTCCGCCTCCGGCAAAACGCGATTGGCCACGACGTACATACGGCGGATCAGCAGATTTTTGTCCACAATCCGGTCAAACAGCTCCGTCACCGCGCACATGATCCGGCGCGTGGAGGAGGTGTAGCCGTCAAGGTTGATCGAGCCGTGCGCCTGCTTGGGCACCTGCCGCCCATAGGGGTCGGTTTCAACCCGGCCGCGATACTTCGCCCGCCGCGCCGGATCGGTCAGGTTTTCAATGTCATAGCCGACGGTCAGCACCATCTGGTCGGTGACAAGCCCCTTGTCCACCAAATCCAGCACGAGCAAATCCGTCATCTCGCGGATGACGAGCCGCGCCTTCTCCGCCTCGTAAGGGCAATGCAGCACCTGCCCGGAGCTGATGCTGTTCGTGCTCGGCCGATACGCCTTGATCGCCTCGATGGTCGTCGGCTCCCAGCCCCATGCGTGGTCGATGAGCAGCTCCGCGTTTTTGCCGAACAGCCGGTAGAGCAGATCCTCGCTGCGCTCCGAGCAGAGGGCGACGTCGCCCATCGTCACCATCCCGTTCTGCTCCAGCTTTTTGGCGATACCCCGCCCCACGCGCCAGAAATCCGTGATGGGCTGATGCGCCCAGAGCTCGCGGCGGAATTTCATTTCGTCCAGCTCCGCGATGCGGACGCCGTTTTGATCGGCGGGCATGTGCTTGGCCACAATGTCCATCGCCACCTTGCACAGAAACAGGTTTGTGCCGATTCCCGCGGTGGCCGTGATGCCGGTCGTCTCCAGCACGTCGAGGATGATCTTCATGGCGAGATCGTGCGCCGAAAGCCCGTATGTGCTCAGGTAATCCGTCGCATCCATGAACACCTCGTCGATGGAATAGACCACGATATCCTCCGGCGCGATGTATTTGAGGTAAATCTGATAGATGCGGCTGCTGTACGCCATGTAATACGCCATCCGCGGCGGCGCGATGATGAAATCCATCGCCAGAGACGGATTGGCTTGCAGCTCCGAGAAAAAATGCGACGTGCCCTCCAGCTTTCGCCCCGGCGCGCTGCGCCGGCGGAGCGCGTTCGCCTCCCGAACGCGCTGCCTGACCTCGAACAGCCGCCCCCGGCCGGAAAGCCCGCAGCGCTTGAGCGTGGGCGTGATGGCCAGGCAGATGGTCTTGTCCGTCCGGCTCTCGTCCGCCACGACGAGGTTGGTGTCCAGCGGATCGAGGCCGCGCTCCCGGCACTCCACGGAAGCGAAGAAGGATTTCAGGTCGATTGCGATATAGGCTCTCTCTTTCATGCCCGTCCCCCTCCTTCCCGCGCCTGCGCCGCGCACGTCAAAACGGCCGGGCAGCGCCCCTTTCCGACGCTCTCCCGGCCGCTATCCTTTGATTTTCCTTTGGCTCCACGCGCGCACCCGCGCACGTCCGAATGGGTTTTATATGCGGAGGATGAAGCCTGTTCCGTCAGTCAACGGAATCCTCCGCCCCGATATCGCTTTGCCTTTCGCTGGATTCCTCTTCGGCGAGCGCCATCTTGGCGATCTCTTCTTCGGTCAGCCCAGCCAACGCGCCCTCATACATCGTATCTTGCGCGGCGTCATCGCCCTGCGCCAATTCGGCGGTGGCTTTCGGCTCCTGTTCCAGCGCTGCGGTGGTTTCCGGCGTCGCGGTCACCGTGGGTGCAGGCTTCTGCGCGCTGTTCCCCTGCGAGATAACAATCAAACCGATCACAGCGATCAGCGCGACCACCAGCACGACGACCACGGCTTTCATACCCGGCTGCATCGGACTCACCCTTTCTTTTCCCGCCCTTCAGGCGGCCTCGTTGTTGCCTGCCAGCGAGTTTTCGCTGTCGTTTACAGGTTTTCCAGTTCGATCAGGCCGCAGCCGCCATCCTTGCGGCGATACACCGTCGCGGCTCTGCCCGTTTCGACATTGTTGAACATGTAGAAGGAATGACCGAGCATGTCCATTTCCAGAATCGCGTCTTCAACGCTCATCGGCTTGGATGCGTACCGCTTCACGCGAACCACCGCGATCTCTTCCTCGTCCGCGTCCGCCGCAGCGTCCGCGACCGGCGGCTTCTTCCTCAGGTCGCGCGCCAGGCGCGTCCTGAGCTTCTTCATCTGCCGCTCCAGAACATCTATACCTTTATCCAGCGCGGGGAGGGAAATCTCCCGCTCCTGGTTTTCCGTGCGAAGTGTGTGACCCATGTAGGGCATGGTCATTTCGACCTTGTAGGTGTTCTTCTGTTCCGTAATGCGAACGCTGATTACCGTATCGCCCTCGGCCTCATCCTTGAAATAGGCGTCCATACGCTGATGGATTCTGCGCTCCATCGTTTCAACGATCCCAGCGGGAACATGCGCATCCTTAATCACAAAACGTGTAATCATGAAATCGGCCTCCTTTGCCTTGGGATTGCCTTAAAATGTTCGCTTGGCCTTTTCGGCTCTTTCTCCTTTCTTCGCTTATAGTATACGGAATTTGTCAGCTTTCTTCAAGCCAAATCGCATATTGATTGTAAGGAATTAACAAACGTTCGTCCTGTTCAGCAGCTTTTCATAAGTCGGCAGCATGTCCTTCTCCCGAACGGCTTCGGCCAGCCGGTCAATCGCAATCCAGCCGACAGCGCTGTTCTCGTCCTCCGCCACGCGCAGGGGCAGCGAATCGTCCGCCTCAAACAGATACGATACGTTCAGGTGCAGGTGGCTGCCGACCGCCTTCCCGCGCTTCACGTGCGCCCAGACCGGCAGAATCTCCAGCGACGCCGCGCCGTTTCCGATCTGTCTGAGCCGCTCGATGCCCGTCTCCTCCCGCGCCTCGCGCATCGCAACGTGCAGCAGGTCGGTTTCGCCGTCCGCGTGGCCGCCCGTCCATGCCCAGCTCTGATAGATCTTGTGGAACGCCATCAGCGTTTTCGTGCGCGCCCGGTTGACGATGACGGAGGAAGCCGTCACGTGTGCGTAGGCGCAGTCCCGCGTCAGAAGCCGCTCGCCTTCCCGGTCAATCAGGGTCAGTATTTCCGCCTTCTCCGCCGCCTCGCGTTCGTCCTTCGGGACATAGCCCCTGATCGTCTGCTTCCAGTCCTCGGGAATGTTCGGGTTTTGCATCGTCAAGCCGCCTTTCCTTTGTTGCGTGCTCTCAGCTTATCACAATTTCGCCCGTGATGCAAGTCAGCCGAATCCCTCGTCCGCTGCGATCAGCTCGCCCTGCGGGGTCATCTCCACGGCAATTCCGTCCTCCTCGTTTCCCGCCTGATAAAACCAGATGCGATAGTCCGCCTGCCTCGTCTGCTCGACATACATCAACTGCATTTCGCATGCCGCGCCATCCACGGCTTTTTTGGAGCGCTTCCAGCCCTTTCCGTGCTTCTTTCCGTATTGCCAGGCGTATTCCCGCGCTTTCTTTTCCGCTTCCTCGAAGCTCAATTCGTCGTCCAGCGGATCGACATGATACACCTCCGCACGCATCGGCTTGCCCAATTCCGCATCTTCTCCAAGCCGCGTAAAACCCGTTACAGGCTCGTTGTCGTACCAGCTCAGCTGCACCCAGTCGTCCGTGCCGATTCCGTTCACTTCCACAATTCCGCTCGGCAGCGTTTGGCGCAGCACCTTCGCGCTTTCGTCCGGCGCAGCGTAAACCGCCTGTTCGCCCGCCTCGGCGGTGTACCACCGAACGACGTGCGCCACGTCGCGCTCCCGCCATACGCTGTAGGTCAAGTCGCGCGCAGGCATCCAGCCCTCCAGCGCCGCCTCGCCTTGACCGATGCGCACCCGGATCCACGCGCGCTGAACCTCCAATACCTCCGCCACCGTGCCGCTGTAGTAGTGGAACAGCATGTCGCCGCTCTCGTCCGGCTCGGCGTAGAGCGTCACCGTGTCGCTCTCCTCCACCGGCGCGCAGACGGCAACGCCCGTTTGCGGCAGGGTGTTGTAAACGTTCATCACCTCGCCCTTCGCGGACATCTCCACTATTAGTATATCCATCGACCATTTCCGCCCGTCCATGAGGATCGGATCATTCATATAGACGTGATAAAACGTTTCTCCCGTCAACGGCTCGTAAAACAAACCGCTGCAATCCCAGCGCATTTCCTCATCCAGCACCCGCGCATCCGTGTAGACCTCGGAAATGTTCCATTCTTCCCGCTTTTGGGGCACCCATTCGCGCAGTTTCCGCATGGCATCGTCCCGCGTAATTTCGCCCGCCAGCGGCAGAACCATCCATGACGAAGTCCATCGTTGCGGCCGGATCGTCCACGTCATGGGGATAAAGCCGTTTTCGCCCCAGACCGCCACCCATTGGCCGTTATAGCCCATGATCTTCACGGCGCCCGGCGCCGCGAGGGTATCAATCACCCCGGATTGCTCGTCGCAGGCTTCATAAACCGGCGTATCCTCGTCAAATGCGGGCATTTCGGCGTATTGCTGCACCCCGCGCATCGCCTCCGCGCCGTATTTCAGCCGTTCCTGCCGAATATAGCCCTCCAGCGATTCGCCCGTCATCCCCATGCGCACATGCGCCCAGCCGTCCGCAAGGTCGAGCACTTGCAGCGGCGCGCCCTGAAAATAGCGCATCAGCGTTTCGCTCCGCCCGTCCGGCGCTTCATGCAGCACGACCGAGCCGTTTTCTTCCTCCGGCGCGCAGACCGCCGCGCCGACCTTCGGCGTATCGAGGTCAGCAGCCAGCGCCGCCGTCGCAAGCATCATCATCGCAAGCAGAACCGCGCCCCATATTGTTTTCATCGTGAAATTCCTCCCTTCTACTGATATAGACGAAGCAAACGGGCGAAAATTTCATTTTTTATGAAAAAAACCGGGGCGCACCATGAACGGTTCGTCCCGATTCGTGTTTATATGTGTGTATTCAGGTTCAAAGTCCTCCCTCTTCGAGGGACGTTTTCTATCGTCGCCGCCTGTGGCGGATTCAGACGATGGAAAACGCCGAAGGTTGGCGCGCCGTCGGCGCGACGGAAAGCGTTTGTCCTTTAGTTCATCTTCACCGCGTCTTTTTCAAACCGGATGCCGTATTTGAACAGAAAACCGAGCACGAGCGCCGCCGCGCAGACCCACGGCGCGAGCAGCAGGGCGGCCAGCGCATACAGCGCGGGCACATCCGCCACCTTCTCATTGGGGGATGTGACGATCACCCGCAGCACGGATAGCTGATGAAAAGCGTTCACCGCATTGTTTTTGATGGTTTCAAAATCCATGCTCATCCCTCCTCAGGCCTTGACCACGCGAACCCGCATGCCGAAAAGCACGACCAGCAGCGCCGTCAGCACCGCCAGACGGATGCTCGCGACGCACGCCAGCACGGCCAGCCACATCGGCACTTTGACAAAGGTTCGCCCCGTGCCCTCGACAACGAGCCTGCTGCCGAAAATCAGGCTTACGATCTCTTTGATTTTATCCCACATCGTCTTCACCCCGTATGCTTACAGGCGGGTAATCATCAGCTTGCCGCTCATGGTATCCATGTGAATCGGCAGGGCGCAGGTGCCGTAGCGGTTCGGGCCGAACTCGTTGACGACCTTCCCGCTCATGCCGCTGATATCGGCCACAAACCCGCGGATGTCGCCGGGGAGCGCCACATGCACGTTCGCGCTCATGGAGTTGAGCTGCATTTTGCGCGTCGGCGCGACGGTGCAGAGCACCTCGACGTCGCCGGAAACGCTGTTGATCTCCCATTCCTCGCTCGCGCCCTCGGCGTGAATCCGGCCGGAAACGACGCTCAGATCCGCCCGGTTCGCGTCGCAGGAGACGAACTGCCTGCCCGAAACGGTGTTGACCACCACGTCGCCCGCGCAGGCGCTGACGGTCGCGCTGCCGGAGATCGTCGTTACGTCGATTTCCTTTGCGCGGATGCCCGCGTCCGGCTCGACGCGCACATCGCCGGAGGTCGTGTTCACCTTCACCTTGTCCACGTCGATGGCGTACAGGCGAATGTCGCCGGAGGTCGTGCCGAGCACGTAGTCGGCGGCATAGCCGCGCGGCACGCGCACCGTCACCTTGCCGCCCTCCTTTTGGAAGACGGAGAAGAACGTCTTGAACACATCCGGGTTCGCGCGGCGCACGTTCAGTGCGTGCTCCTCCATCGTCACAGTCGGCTGCTCCACGCCTTCGCGCCCGGCCTCCCATTCGACGAGCACATCCGTGCCGTCCGCCGCCTTTACGGTGACGTCGTCGGAATCGAGGCTCACGTTCACCTCGCGCAGCCCCGCCGCCGGATAGCGGCTGATGACGACCATGCCCGGCGCACCGCTGAGCGGCTCGGCCTGTCTGGCCGCGTTCTCCGCGTCACGCACCACGTCGTCGATGTCAATCGGCTCGTTGGGGCAGCCCGCGTCCGCCTCCACCTGCGCCGCGTCGGCGTTCAGGCTTTCCTGCATCGCGTCCATCTCGCGCCGGAGCGCGTCAAGCTCGTCGTCCGTTTCGGTCTTCTCGGCTTTTTCGGATTTTTCTGCTTTTTCGGCCTTTTCCTGCTCAGCCAGCTTGGCGAGCTTCTTTTCCACCTCGTCGGCCTCGGTCTCCAGCGCGTAGGCTTTTGCGCGCAGCGCCCGCGCGCCTTCCTGATCGCCCGCCGCCTGCTTGAGCTCCGCCTCGGCGCGGATGCTTTGGGCGCGTTTGCGCAGCGCCGCCGGAGCCTTGGGCTTTTCCTCGCCGAAATCGACGACGATTTCGCCCTTGTCGCCGGACAGCTTGTCAATCGCCTTGCCCGCCGCCTTCTGCGCGTCGCTCAGCCCCTTGCCGACCGCCTTGCCGATGCCGCCGATCATGCCGCCCGTCAGGTCGTCCACCTGCCGAACCAGCTTCTGCGCCTGCGGCACAATCTGCTTGCCCACGTCGCCCAGCGCGCCGAAGGCCTTGCCCAGCACGTCGCCGATATCCGGCGTTTTTTCGGTTCTGACCTCGAAATCCGGCGCTTCGTCCGCTTCGGCCTTCGCGGCCTTTTCCTCGGTCTTTTCTTCTTTATCTTCTTTATCTTCTTTGTCTTCGGCTGGCTTTTCGGCGTTCATGTCGTGCAGCAGGCTCTGCACGTCGCCCAGCGACGCGGCCACCTCGGCGAAAGCCTCTTCCTCCGTCTTGCCCGCGCGAACGGAATCCTCGAAGCGCGCCTGCGCGTTGGCCATCATCTCGTCGCGCAGGGCGAGGTTATCCGCCGTCATCTTCATATCGGCAAAAATTTCATCGATCATTCTGCGAATCTGCTTGTTCATCATCTTGATGCGTCCTCCATTCCAAACAGTTCGGATATCACGGCGCGGTATTTGCGCCAGTCCGCCTGATTTTCCGCAAAGAGCGCGCGCCCTTTCTCGGTCAGGTGGTAATAGCGCCTGCGCGCGCCTGCGTTTTCGTTGCCCCAATAGGATTCGATCATCCCGGCCGTCTCGAGCCGCCGGAACGTCGTATACAGGGTCGCCTCTTTCAACTGCAATTCCCCGCGGGTGATCTCCTGCACGTTTTTGCTGATGACATAGCCGTAGCTGTCGCCTTCGGCAAGCTGCGCGAGGATGATCGTATCGGTATAGCCGCGAAGGATGTCCGATGAATTGAGCATTTCATCACCTCCGACGAGATACAGTATATCTCCATATACCTCGCCTGTCAATGTATCTCGTTCACTTTTTTTGAAAAATTCATCCGCAGTCAGTCGTCCAATGAAATTTATCGTCATATCGTTGACGGTTTCCGGCATTTCTTCTATAATGAAGCTGACGAATCCCATGTCTGACGCTGCTTGGCATCGTTATGACCGATTGATAAGGAGGTTGACCCATGAAAAAGACCCACACGCTTCTTCTGGCTCTGTTCCTGTGCCTCGCGCTGATTTTCCCCTGCGCGCTGGCGGAGGACGCTTATGTGCCCGGCCAGCGGACGCAGGCGCTGATCGACGCCGCGCTGGACGCGGGGCAGGTTGTCGGCGGCGAAACGCGCCTGACCCTTCAGCTTGGCGACGAAATTCTCTCCATGCTGGCGGACGACGAGGAGAGCCAGGCGCAGCTTGACGCGCTGATGGAGGTCATCGGCGGCGTCCGCCTTGCGGGCGGCTTCGGCAAACTCGAAGACGGCTATCGCGTGGAGCTGGGCGGCTCGTATACCGCGCCCTCCGGCGACAACGTCTTTGTCACCGCCGCGGCGAACCTGACCCTCGACGGCGTCAGCATCGAGAGCAACCTGATCGAAGGCGAGCGCCTGAGCATCCGCTGGGAAACCCTGCTGCGGCTGCTCGGTCTGACCGACGACGAGGTGAACCAGATCATGGCGCTCCGCGACGTGGATTGGGACAACGCCATGAAGGAGCTTTCCACCGTCGTCGCGCAGGCCGCCGAGGAAATCGGCAAGCTGGTTGAGCCGTATCTGGCCACGTTCGCCGACTTCCTCGCCTCGCTGGATATTCAGCAGCGCGACAACGTGGCGGCCGAGGGCGATTATCCGGCGGTCGATCACGAGATCTCCGTCACCTGCACCGCCGAGGATCTGGGCCGCCTCTTCCACACGCTGGCCGATCAGATGGAGCGGGACGACGCGCTTCTGCCCTACATCGAGCAGCTCGTCGCGAACACCACGGTGACCTTCACCAGCGACAGCGGCGAAACGACCCGCACCACGACCACTGCGGAGTTTTTCGACGGTATGCGCGAATTTGCCGACTCGCTCATGCTTGAAGACGCCACGCTCGGTATTCTGGTGGGCTACAACGACGACGGCCTGCCCTTCTACCTCACCGCGGCGCAGACACTGGATGACGAGACCGTCGCGTTCTATCTCCAGATCAACCCCGGCGAAACGGAAAACGCCACCGTCTTCACCCTGACCATGCTGGAAGCGGACGACGAGGGCGACCTCTCCGACCGTGTGGACGCGGATATGACCCTCGTTCTCGACCCGGCCGATCCCAACGCCTTCTCCGTCGAGCTCAACGTTCAGTCCACCGAGCTCAATCTGTATTGCGCCATGGCGGAAACCGCCGTCACCCTCGAGGAGAATCTGCCGGGCTACAAGGCCACGTTCTCCATGACGATAAGTGAACCGGACGAAACCGGCGGCCTGCGCATCGTCTACAACGGTGAAGGGCTGACCACCCTGACCGACACGGACGGCGAAAAGAGCACGGTCTTCATGACCGCCAATCTCTATGACGACGGCGACGATCCCATCGACTTCATCGTAGAGAGCGGCCAGCTCATCGAGCCGGGCGACGGCGCGCTCTCCGGCAGCTTTTACATGAACGAGACCATCAATGCCGGCGGCCTGCCCGTCACCGTCGGCTTTGACACCGCCGTTTCCTCGTGGGCTTACGACGCGGCGGAAACCGCCGCCCTTCAGGAGACCCAGTTTGAGGTCGCGACCGGCGAAGAGCTCGCCGCGCTGCAAAGCCGCGCCTCCGAACGCCTCCAGCAGAAGCTGTTCTCCCTGCTGTCGCTCGTCCCGGCGGAGTTTCTGGAGCTGCTTGAGTAATCTTCTCCGGTTTTCCGGGCGCTGATCCAAGGTTAAACCGTTTATATGAACAATGGACGCTTCTCCAAGCACAGAGAAGCGTCCATTTTCCTGTCCGAATTTCTTCATTGGCCGCGGTCGCCGATTTCTTCCGCCATCACAACATCCAAAAACGCATCCACCGCGTCTCGGCCAAAGACATACACCGTCTCTTTTCCCCAGCCGCGGTGCCCCTCCGCCTTCTCCACGGCCAGCAGGCGATTCGGCTCCGCGCCCTCCAGCGCACCTTGCAGCAGGCGGAAGACCGTCTGCCCCTGCGCGTCGGGGCTCGTCACGTTCCACGCGATATACAGCTCCCGCTCCCACACATAATTGACGGCGTAGCGCTGTCCGTCCTTCCTCAGTTCCGGCGGGCAGTGGTACACGTAGCCGCCGTTGTTCACGGAATTTTGCGCGCCGAGTTTGAACCATGCGTCGCAGCAGATTCCCCTGCGCGCGCAGCGCTCGCGAAAATACTTTTTGCCATTCACGATGATCTCTCCCCATGCGCCGCCTCCGGAGCAGACCGCCGGGCGGCTTTTCTCTTTGGTAAGATCATAGTCCACATTCTGCGCAAAAGTCACGCAAGAAACCTTTTACACGGGCGATAATGGCGCGTTTTTTTCTTCAAAATCAAGCGTTTTTTTCGAAAGCATCGTTTATCTTGTGATATATATTCTGTGATTTGTTTTTGGGACAAAAATCGGGGATGCGCCGCCGCAAAGGCAAGCGCATCCCCGTCGTTTTATTCCATTTCCTCGTACCGAAGAACGCGGCAGTCGTGCTCGTACTCATCCGCGTACAGCCTGCGCGTCAGGCTCTCGACGTCGCCGCTCTGGTTGTCATACGGATCATACCGCAGGAACCTGCGCGGCGGGTTGAACTCCTGCTGGAACGCGCTGCACGTCGGCATGCGCCACGGCTCGAGGTTGCCGAAATAGAAATTCCAGCGATCCAGATCGCCCGCGCGATAGGCCGAGCCGCCGAACGAGCAATCCGCGAACAGCCACCCGAACGGCGCGACATAGAACCGCGCCCAGTCGTGGTGCCCCGCGCTGTCCGGCTTGGTATACAGGCCGCTCTGCCACTGCGCCGGAACGCCGCACAGGCGGCAGAGCGTCACAAACGTGATGGCCTGCACGCCGCAGTCGCCGCGCAGCCCGCTCAGGAAGTATTCCGGAATGTTCGTCACCGTCAGATACGGCGGCATGAAACGATAGACCGCCTGCGTGGTGATGAAATCGTAAATTTTGCGCGCCTTGAGCAGCGCGTTCGTCTCGTCCCCGACGATTTCCTTGGCCAGTGCGCGCAGATACGGCGTAAAGACCACGTGCGGCGGCTGCTCCTCGGTGTCGAACACCGGCTGCTCGGCATAGACGTCGCGCGCGTGCGGCTGCTGATACGGCGCGTCGATTTCATAAGCGACGTCGGCGCTGACCGTCATGCCCGGCTGATACGGAAGCTCAAAGTAGATCGTGCGCTGCGGCTCGTCCTCCGGCGCGAGGAACGCGACGGGATGCGACGCGCCGAGCAGCGCGGCGGATTTCACCTGCGCGCCGACGATGGGCATCGGCAGGTGGACGCGCAGCGTTTCGCCCGGCGTGAGGCGGTCGCTGCGGATCGTCAGCTGCTCGTGCAGCTCAAAGCGCGCGTGCACGCCGCCGTTGGCTTTCATCTTGGCGATGATCTCGTGGAGCTGGCGGGCGCTTTCCTTCGCGCCGTTTTTCACTTCGGGATCGGTCGCCCGCGCGGCGTATTCCGCGCGCGTCTTCAGCAGTCCGGACAGCGCGTTATTCTTAAACCGCACCTCGCCGTTCACATAGCGCCAGTCGAGCGTGCCGTCGTCGCGCAGGGTTTCCAGCTCTTCCTCCTCAAAGTCCTTCACATGGCTTTGGAGGATTTCGAGCATCTGCGCCTGCGTATACGGATAGGCGCGCAGAATCTCATACGCCAGCTCCGTCTGCACGCGCAGGCGCGCCTTCAGCGCCTCGGGCACGCGCGGATCATCGAGCCGCAGGCGGATGACGCGATCCATGCGCGCAAAGTCGCCGGCCTCGTAAAGCCGCTGGATATCCGGCGGCAGCGGATAGCTCAGATAGGAAAGATCAAGAAGCATACAACGACCCCCTTTTCGCGCTCAGCCCAGCAGCTCGCGGACGTAGGCGATGATGTTTTCATCCTTCGCGTGGGCGAAGAACAGCTCGGCGAAGTGCTCGCCCGCAACCGCGCCGCGCACCAGTTCCCGGTCAATGCCCTTGAGGCAGGTGATCAGATCCTTGAGCGTATGGGCGCGCACCGCGTCGAGAATCTTCTTGTTGCGCTGCTCCGGCACGACGCGATCCGCCGGGTAGCCGTTGCCGCTGCCAAAGCCGAAGAGCTTTTCAAACGTATATTCGAGGTTCAATTCAGCGCCCCAGCCGAAGCCCTTTGCAAACGGCATGGATACCGCGTTGCCGTCGTTGATCTGGGCGAACATGAAGCCGTCGGAGGGATCGACCACGTGGCCGCAGAGCACGCCCGGGAAGCTGTTGAGCGCCAGCATCGCGCCCTCGCCCGTGCCGCAGCCGGTGACGACGTAATCCGCCGCGCCGGAGTTGAGCAAAATCGCGGCGAGAATGCCGTTCTGCACATAGGTCAGCTGGCTTTCGCCTTCCTTGCCGTACATGCCGTAGTTATCGACCTGATGACCCATCGGGGTGACAACCTTTTTGAGCGCGGCCTCGATCGCCGCGTTTTTCGCCGCCTGACTGTTTTCGTTGATCAGCGCAATCCGCATAAATAAAACCTCCTGACAAATGAATATGCTTTCGGGAAGGATTCTTCCGCGATGCATACACAATACCGCCGAGCGGGCGGCTTTGTCAAGAGGAAAAGGGATTTAGTTCAGCACGGAGGCGGGCACGCGGCGCAGCACGCCGATGAGCAGCGGGCCCACGACCAGACACGCGACGGCCTCGCCCGCGGCGACGGAGAGCATGCACAGCGGCAGCGCAATCGCCGGGGAATAGCAGAAATGCACGACAGCGCCGACGATCACGCCGTTAAACAGCACCGGCATCAGCGCGGCCAGCCAGAATTTTTCGCGCAGGCGGCGCGTGCAGAGCGCGGCCAGCAGCGTGGCCAGCGAGCCGAACACGATATCGAAAATCGTGCAGCCGCCGAGGATGTTGGCCAGCAGGCAGCCCACCAGCAGCGCGGGCACGGCCTCCGGCATCAGGATCGGCAGCAGGGTAAACGCCTCGGAGAAGCGAATCTGCACCTCGCCGTAGCTCAGCGGGGCCAGCAGAACGGTCAGCGCGGTATACAGCGCGGCGATGATGGCGCCGCGAGCCAGCGCGCGGGTGTCTTGGGGTTTCAAAGCACTCATGGATAACGATCTCCTTGTTCATTTTGCTAACCGGCAAAACGACAGGGCAAGCGGCGGGGGCGGCCTAAGGCCGCATGTACTTCCGCCGCATGTATGCATCAGGCGGCAGATCAGTGCACGTGACCAAACTTTACAATAAAAAAACGGCCCGAGCCGCTTGGAAGGCGCAGCGCGCCTTCGGCCCATAGTTTTGTTTAAGGACTGGATGGTTTCGAACAGTCCGCAAGGGTTGCTCAACGATTATAGCAAAAGGCGCAAAAAAAAGCAACCCTCTTTCTTTCGAAAGAAGGCCGCTTTGATTCCTTGGTTTGATTTCTTCAGCCGCGCTGCCGCGCGCCCTCAAAACGGATCAGTCCTCCAGCTTGGTGAAGGTATACGTCTTGCCGTAGGTCTCGACATACACGGTGCGCATCACCTGCTCGGTGCGCGGCTTATCGTTGCTGTCGGTCGGCACGGAGGCGATGACGTCCACGGTATCCAGACCGCCGAGCACCATGCCGAACGCGGCGTAGTTGCCATCCAGATAGTCGCTGTCCGCATGCATGATGAAGAACTGGCTTCCGGCGGAATCGTTCGCGCTGGAGCGCGCCATGCTCAGCACGCCGCGCACGTGGCTCAGGTCGTTCTCCACGCCGTTGCTGCTGAACTCGCCGCGGATGGCGTAGCCCGGGCCGCCGGTGCCGTCGCCGTTCGGATCGCCGCCCTGAATCATAAAGCCGGAGATCACGCGGTGGAAGGTCAGGCCGTCATAGAAGCTGCCGTTGGCGAGGGAGACGAAGTTGCCCACGCTCTCCGGCGCTTTCTCCGGGTACAATTCGCCGTAGATCAGCGAGCCGTCGTTCATCGCGATGGTGAAGGTCGGGTTCTTGTCGATCTGCTCGACGCGGGTAACCAGCGCGGTGTTATCCACAGCCAGCGCCGCATCCTCCGCCATCTCGTCGAGCATGTCCGCGCCGACATAGCCCTTGATCTCCGTGCCCGGCACGGCGACGAAGGAGTAGGTCTTGCCGTCCGCGTCGATGCTGCCCAGAATGTCCACGGACGCGCCGGCCTTCATATCGGCCACAGCGTCGCCGCCCGGCATATCCAGCAGCTTGGCATCCGCGTTCACGGAGGCGTAAGCGACGGTCGCTTCAACCGCCTCGCCGACGTAGACGTGATACATCTGGCTCAGATCGCCGACCTGAATATCCGCTTCATCCAGAATGGTGTCGATAAAGGCGGAATATGCGTCGTTCTTCTTGTTGGTCAGGGTTTCCTCGGTCTCGGTCTCCTTGCGAGCCTCAAAGTCCGCCTCGCCGGATTCCAGATCCTTCGCATAGCGCAGGATGAAGTAGCCGTAATCGGTCACGATCACGTCGGAAACGTCGCCCACATGCTCAAGCGCCATCGCGCCTGCCATGAACGCTTCGCCGTAGGTCGTGCTGTTTTCGGCCACCGGGTAGCCGCGCAGCATCTGCTCTTCGGTGGAGCCGTCCTCCGTATAGGCCTTCATGGTCTCCTCGAAGTCCGCGCCGCCCGCAATCGCCGCGGCAATCGCCTTCGCCTTGGCATAGCCGGTCAGGGACGCGATATCCGCCGCCTCGCCCGCCGTCGCCTCGGACACGGTCGCCTCGTCAGCGGTCGCTTCGTCCTCGGTCGCCTCGTCGGCAGTCGCTTCGTCCTCGGTCGCCTCGCCCTCCACGCTGGCCACAAAGATGCACTCCATCAGGCGCACGTTTTCCGGCGTGTAGAGGATTTCGCTTTCATTCACATAGTCGTTGACGAAGGCATCCACGCTGGCGTAGCTTTCCTTCTGCTTGGCCACCTTCTCGTCAAACGCCGCCTTGACCTCGTCCTCGGTCACGGTCACATCCGCCGTCGCCCGCTCATACAGGAAGTTGAGCACGTCGTTCAGCTCGGCGCTGTCCATCAGGGTCTCCTCGGTATAACCGGCCTGCGCCATCTGCTCCTCCACGGCGGCATTCAGTTCGTCGCCGGTGAAGCCGGAAGCGGAGAGGTAGCTTTCCAGATATTCGCGCGTGTTGTCCAGCGCGGTCTTCACCTGCGCGGCCAGCTCGGTCTTCTTTTCCTCGGTCAGCTCATAGCCGTTCTGCGCGGCGTAGTGGCGGACGATGGAGGTGCTGAGCTTGGTCTGCACCGTCTCCTGCGCGACGGAAGCCTGCAATTCCGTGTCGTACTCGTCCACGCTGTAGCCGTACTGCGCATAGTAAGCGACATACTGGCTGAGCATCTGGTCGTATTCATCCTGAATTTCGGATTTCAGCACCGTCACCGCGCCATTGTAGGCGGAGGCCAGCACATCGTCCGAAAGCGTCAGCGCCGCCTCTTCGTCCGCGGGCGCTTCAGTCGTCTCGCTGATCACGACCGCCGCGGCGGCCTCGTCGCTCTGCGCGTCGGCCTCAGCCTCCGCGGTCGGCATTGCGGTCGCTTCCACGACCGGTTCAGCCGTCGGCACAGCCGTCGGCGCTTCCGTCGGCTCAGCGGTCGGCGCTTCGGTCGGCACAGCCGTCGGCGCTTCCGTCGGCACAGCCGTCGGCGCTTCCGTCGGCTCAGCGGTCGGCGCTTCCGTCGGTTCGGCCGTCGGCGCTTCCGTCGGTTCGGCGGTCGGCGCTTCGGTCACAACCGGCGTCGCCGTCGCTTCCGGCTCTTTCACCTTCGAGCCGCACGCAGTCAGAGAAACCAGCGCAATGGCCAGCATCAGAGCCAGCAAACTCTTCTTCATCAGGTTTTCCCTCCATTTTGTCATGCAAATCCTTCCGCATCCGTTTCGCGGCGGGCGCGAAACCGCGGGATTTACATTTTTTCTCGGCGATGCATCCGGCGTTACGCCGGTTTGTTACGGCATCAAAACCATGTCCTTCATTATACGCGACGCGCGGCCAAAAGGCAATCGTTTCGTCAAATTGTCTTTTCGGCTTCATGGGCGATTCACAATTTTGTCACAATCAGGCGGGCTGACCCCTGCCTCCGCCGAAGTCTGCAAAACATCAAGCGCATGCCCGCGCTGGCGTTTTTGCGCGAAAAAAGGCCGCCCTCCCCGCACGGGGAAGCGCGACCCGTTGATTTTAACGTCTCAAATTCCGTTTCAATGCCGACGCGCCGCGTCAGAACGTGTTTTCCGGGTCAAAGCCCGCGTTTGTCGCCGGCGCTTCGCGCCGTTTCTGCCGCGCGAAGGACTCGATGAACATCGCCATCTGCCGCACGGCCGGGGCCATCATCTGCGGATTGAGCACCGCAATGCCAAACTCGCGGTATTCCATCGGTTCAATCGCGTAGGTCTCCACGTCGCCGTGCACACGTTCGAGCGTCAGGCTCGGCATGATGCAGATGCCGAACCCGCTTTCCACCATCGCGATGGTGGAAAGATCGTCCACCACGCGGCAGGTTGCCCGCACCGTGATGCGGTATTTCGCCAAAAACGCCTGCACGTCCGCATCGGTCGCGTCGCCCTGCACAACGAACGTCTCCGCGCGCATCTCCTCAGGGACGATCACGCCCGGCGTTCTCGTCTTAAATCCGCGCGGCGCCACGCACATCAGCCGGTCGCGATACAGCGGCCGCACCGCCAGATCGCGCGTGGATTCCGTCGAGAGGAAGCCCAGATCCACCACGCCGGTCTTGATCCACTCGATCACGTCGTCGTAGGTGCCCTGATCAATTTCAATTTCCACGCCGGGGTATTTCGCGCGGTATTCCGCCACGAGCTGCGGCAGCCACGCCACGCACACGCTGTTAAACGCGCCGATGCGCACCTTGCCGCGCTGAACGCCCTTTAATTCGCCGACCGTCTGCGTCAGCGCCTCGTCGGCGGAAAGCACCTGCCGAATCACGGGATAGAGCGCCTCGCCGCTGCGGGTGAGCGAAACGCCGCCCTTGCCGCGGACAAAGAGCGAAAAGCCGCAGGATTCCTCCATGGAGCTGACGGCGTGGCTGATGGCGCTGGGCGTCAGGTGCAGAATCTGCGCGGCGCGCGCAAAACTGCCCTGCTGGGTGACCGTGTGAAAGATGCGATATTCAAGCAGCGTCATCGCTGTCCCTCCTGCCAAAGATGGAATAAATGCGATTTATCATCGCCTGTTTCCACTGTAACACTTGAAGGGGGGCGCGTCAAGGGAAAGTTTCATTCCACCGTGACGCTCTTGGCGAGGTTACGCGGCTTATCCACATCGAGTCCCTTAGCGCAGCTGATGTAATAGGCCAGAAGCTGGAGCGGCACGACGGCCAGCGAGGTGGTCAGCAGCGGATCGGTTCGCGGCACATAGACTGTGAAATTCACGGTGTCCTCGATGGCGTATTGGCCGTAGGTCGTCAGGCCGAACAGGCTTGCGCCGCGGCTGCGCACCTCCACCATGTTGGAAACCTCTTTTTCAAACAGCTCCGGCTGGGTCGCGACGGCGACGACGAGCACCCCGTCCTCGATCAGGCTGATCGTGCCATGCTTCAATTCACCGGCGGCGTAGGCCTCCGAATGGATGTAGCTGATCTCCTTCAGCTTGAGGCTGCCCTCCATGCTGATGGCGTAATCCAACCCGCGGCCGATGAAGAACACATCCTTGCAGGCGGCCATCTTGTTGGCGTACCACTGCACGCGCTCCTTGTCGGAGAGCACGCGCTCAATCTGATCCGGCAGGGCGAGCATCGCGTCAATCAGCGCCTCGCGGCGCGCCGGGGTGATCTGCCCGCGCACTTCGGCCATATGGACGGCGATCAGATACAGCGCCGCGAGCTGGGTGGAATACGCCTTGGTCGTCGCGACGGCGATTTCCGGCCCCGCCCAGGTGTAGATCACGCTGTCCGCCTCGCGCGCGATGGAGGAACCGACGACGTTGACCACCGCCAGCGTCCGCACGCCGCGCTCCTTGCACAGGCGCAGCGCGGCCAGACTGTCGGCCGTTTCGCCGCTCTGGCTGATGATCATCACCAGCCCGCTTTCCTCCAAAATCGGGTCGCGGTAGCGAAATTCGCTCGCCAAATCGACCTCGCAGGGGACGCGCGCCGCCTTTTCAAGGACATAGCGCGCCGCCATGCCGACGTGATACGCCGAACCGCAGCCAATGAGATACACGCGGGAGACGGCGGCGAAATCCTCGTCCGTCAGCCCGGTTTCGCTCAGGTCGATATACCGTTCGCCGCTCTCGTTTTCCTTGATGCGCGGGGAGAGCGTGTCGCGCACAGCGCGCGGCTGCTCGTGGATCTCCTTCATCATAAAATGCTCGTAGCCGTCCTTTTCGGCGGCGGCGGCATCCCACTTGATCTCCACAAACGGCTTTTCGATTTCCTCGCAGTCGATGTTATAGACGTGCAGCTCGTCGCGGGTGAGGCAGGCGATTTCCTGATTGTCGATGTAGACGACGTTGCGCGTGTAATTCAGCACGGCAGGCACGTCGGAGGCGATCATGTGCCCCTGATACTCGCCATCGCAGCGTCCAAGGATCAGCGGGCTGTCCTTGCGGGCGGCGTAAATCACGCCGGGCTGGTCGCCGAAGAGAATCCCCAGCGCGTAGCTGCCGCGCACGCGGATCATCGTGTTGCGAATCGCGTCGAGCGCGCGGGCGCGGGGATCGCTCTCCCGCTTGGCCGCCTCGGCATAATAGCTGTCCAGCAGCGCGGCGGCGACCTCGGTATCCGTCTGCGAGGCAAACGTGTAGCCCTTTTTGAGCAGGGATTCCTTGATCTCCTGATAGTTTTCGATGATGCCGTTGTGCACAATCACCACGCGCTTTTCGCGGGTATACTGCGGATGCGCGTTGACGGTGCTCGGCTCGCCGTGGGTCGCCCAGCGGGTGTGGCCGATGCCGCAGAGGCCGTGCACGGCGTTGCCGGAATCGGTCATCTCCATCAGGTTTTTGAGGCGGCCTTTGGCCTTGACGACCTCGATATGTTCGTTGGCCTCGTCGCGCACGGCCAGACCGGCCGAGTCATAGCCGCGGTATTCGAGCTTTGACAGCCCGGAAAGCAAAATCGGGGCGGCCTGCTTGACGCCGACATAGCCGACAATTCCGCACATGGTTTTTCCTCCTTACACGTTAAACAGCAAATCCCCATAGGTCGGCATCGGCCAGAGCCTGCCGTCCACGATCATTTCCAGATGATCGACCGGGGCGCGGAGCACCTCCATCGCCGGGCAGATCACGTCGTGCGCATAGCGCGCCTGTTCCGCTCCGGTGAGCGCGGCGGCCTTCTCCTGCTTGACGCGCAGATCGGCGAGCGCGTCGCCGGCCTGACGCAGAAGCACGTTGACGCGGGTGAGCAGCTCCTTCTGCACAGAAGCGTCCACGCCGAGCGATTCCACCTCGCGCGCGGCGCGCGCCAGCTCGCCGGTGTAGCGCACGACGGCGGGCACGATATCCTTCCCCGCCATGTCGATCATCGTCAGCGCCTCGATGTTGATCGTCTTGGCGTACAGCTCGTAGGATACGTCCGCGCGGGCGCGCAGCTCCTTCTCGGTGAACACGCCCTGATGCGCGAACAGCGCGACGGAAGCGGGCTTCACCAGCTCCGGCACAGCGTCCACCATGCTCCGCAGGTTCGGCAGGCCGCGGCGCGTCGCCTCCGCCACCCATTCGTCGGTATATCCGTTGCCGTTGAAGATGATGCGCTGGTGCGCGGTCATTTCGCGGCGGATGAGCGCGTGCAGCGCGGCTTCAAAATCCTCCGCCTTTTCCAGCTCGTCGGCAAATGTGCCGAAGGCCTCGGCCGCGATGGTGTTGAGCACGGTGTTCGCATCGGCGATGCAGCCGGAGGACGGCACCATGCGGAATTCAAACTTGTTGCCCGTGAAGGCGAAGGGCGAGGTGCGGTTGCGGTCGGTCGCGTCGCGGCGGATGAACGGCAGGGTCGAAACGCCCACGCGCATGATGGATGCGGAGGGCACGGTTTCCTCGCTGCCGCGGATGATGTGATCCACCACGGCGGTGAGCTGGTCGCCCAGGAACATGGATATGATCGCGGGTGGCGCTTCGTTCGCGCCAAGGCGATGGTCGTTGCCGGGGTTGGCGGCGCTCATGCGCAGAAGGCCGGCGTGCTCATCCACCGCCTTCATCATCGCGGCGAGCACGAGCAGGAACATCCAGTTTTTCTGCGGATCGCGCCCCGGTTCGAGCAGGTTGTGGCCGGTGTCCGTCGTCAGCGACCAGTTGTTGTGCTTGCCGCTTCCGTTGACCCCCGCGAAGGGTTTTTCATGCAGCAGGCATACCAGCCCGTGGCGCAGGGCAACCTTTTTCATGACGTTCATAACGAGCATGTTTTCATCCGTCGCCACGTTGGTGGTGTTGTAGATGGGCGCAAGCTCATGCTGCGCGGGCGCGGCCTCGTTGTGCTCCGTCTTGGCCGGGATGCCGAGCTTCCACAGCTCGATATCCAGATCCTTCATGTAGTTGCTCACACGTTCCTTGATCGCGCCGAAGTAGTGATCCTCCATCTCCTGCCCTTTGGGCGGCATCGCGCCGAAAAGCGTCCGCCCGGTGAAGATGAGATCCTTGCGCTTCAGATAGGTTTCGCGATCGACGATGAAATATTCCTGCTCCGGGCCGACGGATGTGGTCACGCGCTGGGTCAGGTTATCGCCGAAGAGGCGGCAGATGCGCACGGCCTGACGGCTGACGGCCTCCATCGAGCGCAGCAGCGGCGTTTTCTGGTCGAGCGCCTCGCCGTTGTAGCCGCAGAACGCCGTGGGGATGCACAGCGTTTTGGTGTCGCCGTTGTCGTAGAGAAACGCGGGGCTGGTGATATCCCAGACGGTGTAGCCGCGCGCCTCGAACGTGGCGCGGATGCCGCCGGAGGGGAAGGAGGAAGCGTCCGGCTCGCCGCGAATCAATTCCTTGCCGCGCAGCTCCATGATGACGCTGCCGTCCTTCTGCGGGCTGATGAAGGAATCGTGCTTTTCGGCGGTGGTGCCGGTCAGCGGCTGAAACCAGTGGGTGTAATGCGTAGCGCCCTGCTCAATCGCCCACGCCTTCATGGCGCTGGCGGTCGCGTCCGCCACGGCGGGGTCAAGCTCCTCGCCGGTCGCCATGCTGGCGGCAAGGCGTTTGTAAATCTCTCTGGGCAGGCGCGCGCGCATCTCCTTATCGGAAAAAACGCTGCTGCCGTAAAGCGACGGAATATCCTGATATTCGCTCATGCGTGCTCTCCTTGGGCCGTATTTCTCCCGCGCTCCCATCGGCGCCGGGAGGGATGCATACCATATTACAATACACCATTCGACCCGAAATTGCAATTAAGAAAAGCATTTCGGCCAAATCGTTTCGTTTTTTCGGTGTTTATGCCTTTTTTCTTTGGTTTTTGCGGCAGCTTTTGCCGCTGGTACTTTCTGTGCCGTCGTTTTTTATGCCGCAGGCCGTTTAGGCCGCCGCGTTTCCAGCATAAAATGAAAATGCCGCGCCCGTCTCGTTTTTTCAAAACGGATGACGCGCGCGGCGGCGGGCAAAATCATCTTGCGGCAGCGCGGACACATCGCCCCGCCCCGGCATAATCTGCCATCAGGCGGGTTCGCCGCCGCAAAGCCGAAAAAACGGAGGGATTCTCATGGCGCATTATGCGGTTCGCGAAAGCCCGCCGCTGCGGGGAGAAATACCCATCAGCACATCCAAGAACGCGGTGCTGCCCATCATGTGCGGCGCGTTGCTGACCGGCGAGGACGTGCGCATCGAGCGCGTGCCCGAGCTGACGGATGTGAAGACGCTCTGCGCGCTGCTCGCGTCCTGCGGATGCAGCGTGAAAAAAGAAGGCGACGCGCTGGTTCTAAACGCGGGCGCGCTGCAAAATCCGCAGGATGAGGAGGATGTACGCAAGATGCGCGCCTCGGTGCTGGTGCTCGGGCCGCTGCTTTCCCGCCTCGGGGAGGCGCGGATTCCCCTGCCCGGCGGATGCGCCATCGGCCAGCGGCCGATCGATCAGCACCTCAAGGGCATGAGCGCGCTCGGCGCGAAGGTCAAATTTGACCACGGCGGCGTGACGCTCTCCGGCCGCCTGCGCGGCGCGGTGATCTATCTGGATATGCCTTCCGTCGGCGCGACGGAAAACCTGCTGATGGCGGCGACGCTCGCCAGCGGCACGACACGCATCGAAAACGCGGCCAAAGAGCCGGAGATCGTCGATCTGGCGGCGTTTCTGAACGCGATGGGCGCGCGAATCTGCGGCGCGGGCACATCCACCATCGTCATCGAGGGCGTTCGGTCGCTGCACGCCGTCAGTTGGCAGCCCATCAGCGACCGCATCGAGGCGGGCACGATGGCCTGCGCCTGCGCCATCACCGGGGGCGAACTGCTGCTTTCCGGCGCGCGGGCGGAGCACCTGCGCTCGCTGCTCTTCAAGCTCAGCGAAGCGGGCATACATATCAAGGATACGCCGGGCGGGCTGATGGTCTTCGGCCGCGCCAAGCAGCCCTTTGAAATCCGCACGATGGTCTACCCCGGCTTCCCGACCGATTTGCAGGCCCCGATGATGGCCGTCGCCTGCAAAACGCCCGGCACAAGCGTATTTCTCGAAACGATTTTCGAAAACCGCTTCATGCACGCCGCCGAGCTTTCGCGCCTCGGCGCGCACATCCGGGTGGAAAACCGCGTCGCCGTCGTGGAGGGTACGCCGTATCTGACCGGCGCGCCGGTTCGCGCCACCGACCTGCGCGCGGGCGCGGCGCTGATTTTGGCCGGGCTCTGCGCCGAGGGCGAAACGCTGGTGGACGACTCCGGCGGGCACATCGAGCGCGGATATTGCGGCATTGAGGAAAAGCTGCGCGCTGTCGGCGGCCGCATCGAGCGCGTGGCTCTTTAGGGTCTTTTTCGCTGCCGCAGTCTGAAAAATCGCAAAGGTGCTTCTTCTCCCGAAGGGAGGAGAGGCACTTTTATCCTGTCGTTCTTCCCGCTCGCGGCGGCCTTGCAAAGCCTTGGGGCTTGGTGTATAATTCTATATGGGATAAATTCGTTCTTCATTTATTTTTCTAAACAATCATTGAGTAAAAAGCAAATTCTGCGCAATGCGCGCCCCTACGGGTATGGCGCAACTTATTGCCTAGACGGAAAATAACCTGATCAAAGAGCTCCCTCTTCGAGGGCGTGGAGCTTGTCGCCCGCGGTGCGGGAGGCAGGCAAGCGGAACGCCGAAGGTCTGGCACGGCGCAGCCGTGACTGAAGGAGTCAATCGCGCACCGCGCGCCCGTTATCGGAATTTTTGCAAAATTTCGGATTTTCTCATTTACTTTAAGAAAGGAATCCGCCATGACACGAAAGCAATGGGCTGCTCTGACTTTATCGCTGCTTGCGCTGGGCATCGGCGGAACGATTGCCGCCGTCTCGATCATCGACCCCTTTGAAGTGTATCACAAAGCGACGGCGTTCATCCCCCCGATTACAAACGGCACGCAGCTCTATTCCAACGCGGGCATCGCCAAAAACTACGCATACGACAGCGTGGTCATCGGCTCCTCGATGACGGAAAACCTTCGTCCTTCCCAACTGAATCGCCTTTTCGGCGGCCAGTTCGTCAAGCTGTGCGTCAACGGCGGCTCCTCCTTCGATCACAAACAGATGATGGAGCTGGCCTTTTCCACGCACGACGTTCGCCGCGTGCTGTACGGCATTGATCTGGACGCGCTGACCTACTTCTATAAAACGCCCAACCACGAAACGCCGAATTACCTCTACGACGACGATCTGCTTAACGACGTCGCCTATTGGTTCAACGCCAGCGTGCTGGCCAAATACATCCCCCAATGCCTGATGACGCTCGGCCAAAGCGATCCGGATCAGGTAGACACCATGTACATGTGGAGCGACCTGTTCACATATGGCAAGGACGCCGTGCTTCCGGGGTATACGTTCAGCACCCGCCGCGTCGAGCAGCGCGACGCCGGGGAAAAGCCGACGCTTTCCTATCAATTCCAGATGAACGTGCAGCACAACTTCCTGCCTTACATCGAGCAGCACCGCGATACGCAGTTCATGTTCTTTTTCCCGCCGTATTCGCTACTCTCGTGGTATCAAACCTACGAAAACGGCACGCTGGAGCTCGATCTGCACCAGAAGCAGGCGCTGATCGAGGTGCTGCTCGCCTATGACAACGTGCAGGTTTACGATTTTCAGGCGCGGGCGGATTGGATCTGCGATCTTGACAACTACATTGATACGCGGCATTACAGCGGCGCGATCAACGACGCGATGGCTGAGGCCATGGCCGCCGGAGAAAACCGCGTCACCGGCGCCGCCCAGATCGAGGCCGACAATGATGTGATCCGCAGCCTCGTCGATCAGATCGTCTCCGCCGGAGAATGGCCGTTTTGATTTTTGAAAAGGAGCACCGACCGCCATGCTGTTCAATTCCTACGTCTTCATGCTGGCCTTTCTGCCGCTGACGCTGCTTGGTTATTTTCTGCTGGGCAGACTGCCAGAAAAAATCCAGCTCAACAAGGTTTTCCTCGTGCTGGCCTCGTTTCTGTTTTACGGCTACAACAACCCGAGCTATGTGCCGATCATCGCGGGCAGCATCCTGATCAATTACGCGCTCAGCCAGTTGATGCTCACCCAGCGGAAAAAAGCCCTCCGTCTGCCGCTGATGCTGCTGGGGCTTTTCCTCAACCTCGGTGTGCTGTTTTACTTCAAATACCACGATTTCTTCTTTGAAAACCTGAACGGCGCGTTCGGCCTGCATCTGACGCTCAACCATCTGGCGCTGCCGCTGGGCATTTCGTTTTTCACCTTCCAGCAGCTTTCTTACGTCATCGACAGCTACAAGCGCACCGTGCCGCGCTACAACATTCTGGATTACTCGCTCTTCGTCACGTTCTTCCCCCAGCTCATCGCGGGGCCGATCGTGCTGCACAGCGAAATCGTGCCGCAGTTTGCGGATGTGAAAAACCGCCATTTCAACTTCGATCATTTTGCCCCCGGCCTGTATGCCTTCGCGCGCGGTCTGGTGAAAAAGGTGGTGATTGCCGATACGTTCGCCGTCGCGGTCGAGGCGGGCTTTGCCGACGCGCTGACACTCAACACGGCGGAAGCGTGGTTCGTCGCCATCGGCTACACCCTCCAGCTCTATTTCGATTTTTCCGGCTACTGCGATATGGCGACCGGCGTGGGGCTGATGTTCAACATCGAGATTCCGATCAACTTCAATTCGCCGTACAAGAGCCTCAACATCCGCGAATTTTGGCAGCGGTGGCATGTCACGCTCTCCCGCTTTCTGACCACCTACGTCTATTTCCCGCTCGGCGGCAGCCGGAAGGGTCTGGCGCGCACCTGCGTCAACCTGATGATCGTCTTTCTGCTCAGCGGCCTTTGGCATGGCGCGGGCTGGCTCTTCCTGCTCTGGGGGCTGATGCACGGGGCGGCGAGCGTGCTCTACCGCATCTTCCGCAAGCCGTATGACGGCCTGCACCCGGCGCTGCAATGGATGATCAATTTCGGCTTCATCGTCGTGGCCTGGGTGTTCTTCCGCGCGACGAGCCTCGCCGACGCGCTGGCCATCGTCAAGGCCATGCTGACGATGAACTTCGGGCCGCTGCGCGATTCCATCACCTCCGCGTTCGCCCTGCCCGGCGGCTTCCATCCGGACGGCAACGCGGTGTATATGATGATCTGGTATGCCGCTTCGCTGTTCGCCTGCCTCGGCCTGCGCAACACCTACGAAAAGACGATGGATTTCCGCCCGACGGTCTGCAACGCGCTCTCCACCGTGCTGATGATTCTCTACTGCACCCTGTCGCTTTCCAGCGTGAGCGTGTTCCTGTACTTTAATTTCTAAACGCTTTCCCGGCGCGCGTTCCGCGCCCCTGCCGCCTTTTTCCCCCGTTTTCGGTAAAGTATTGATGAAACGAAAAACTTGGGCGCTTGCGAGCCTTGCGCTTCTGCTCGCCGCAATCGCCGCCATCTGCCTGACGGTGATCGTCATTGATCCGTTTCAGGTATATCGTCCGGCGACGCGCTATCTGCCGCCGATTGATAGAACCACGCAGGTCTACGCCAACGCGGGCGTTGCGCGCAACTACGCATACGACAGCGCCGTTGTCGGCACATCCGTGACCGAGAATTTCCGGCCGTCGCAGATGGATTCGCTGCTCGGCGGCCGCTTTATCAAGCTGTGCACCTCCGCCGGAACGGCCTATAACCACGCGCTGCTGATGGATTTGGCCTTCCGCACGCACAACATGCGCCGCATCGTCTACGGGCTGGACGTCTATTCCTTCATCGCCCGGCTCGACCAGACCGGCAGCGACGTGCCGCTGTACCTCTATGACGACAGGCTCCTCAACGACGTATCCTATTGGCTCAACCGCAGCGTGCTGGCCACGTTCCTGCCGCGCTGCCTGAGCGCATGGGGGCAGAAGCAGGACGATTCCATCCGCGACAGCATGTATTGCTGGGCGGGGCAGGATGAATACGGCCCCGTCGCGCTGTATACCGCCCGCTTCTCCGCGCCGGAAAATCCGCTGCCCGCGGACGCTTACATCCGGCAGGCGCAGGCCAATCTGGACGCGCATCTGCTCCCCTACGTCGCCGCGCACCCGGAAACGCAGTTCGATATCTTTTTCCCGCCGTATTCCGCCGCCGAGTGGGCGACGATGGAAAGCAAGGGCACGCTCGAGAGCATGCTTGCCCTGCGTTCGCTCTGTTACGACGCGCTGAGCGGCTTTGCGAACGTGACGATTTACGATTTCACCACGCGCGCGGATTGGGTGCTCGACCTGAACAACTACAAGGACGCGCTGCACTACGGCCAGTGGATCAACGACGCGATCGCCGAATGTATCGCGCGCGGCGAAAACGTCGTTGCCGACCGTGAAACGCTGGACGCGGCGACGGCGCAGCTTCGCGCGTGGGCCGACGCGCAGATTGAGGCGGGCGGCTGGATATTCTGACCGCCGGAAAGGAGACTCACATGCGTCCATCCCCCTCCAAGCGGGCTGAGCCCGCCTTCACCTCCGCCGAAGCTTGCAAAACGTCAAGCTCTCGCTCGCGCGGGCGATCCCGCGCAATTTCCAATGCACCAAACAAGCGGCAGCCTTACGGCAAACTGCTTGCGGCCAGCGGCATTTTGCTGGCCGTCGTGCTGGTCAGCGCCCTGATGACCACCTTTTTACAAGCGCCCAACCTCGACGCGCTGGCCGACGCCACCGCCGTGCCGAGCGTCGAGCCCACGCCCAGCCCCGAGCCGACCATCACGCCCACGCCGGCGGTTTACGCCCCGTTCGGCGCGCAATACGGCTACGGCGGCGCGAACCTGATTCCCGATACCCCGGCCCCGAATCCGCTCACGCCCGTGCCGACCGCCGCACCCACCGACACCCCCGCGCCGACCGCCGTTCCGACCCGGACGCTGAAAAAGAATTCCACCGGCGAGGACGTTAAAAAGCTCCAGCAGGCGCTGATTGATCTGGGCTATCTCGCCGACGCGGCCGACGGCACCTTCGGCGCAAACACGCAGGAGGCCGTCATCCGGTTTCAGGCCGTCAACGGCCTGAGCGCCGACGGGCTGGCGGGCGCAAAGACGCAGGAGCTGCTCTACAGCGGCAGCGCGCTTTCCGCCGATCAAGCGCCGAAGCCCGATTTCCTGATTCTGGTCAATCGTCAGCACAAGCTCGGCAAGAACGACGCGCCGACCGATCTGGTGACGATTGAAAACGTGCTCTCCGCCGACATCGTGAAGGTCAAGTATTCCGGCACAAAGGCCGACCGAACCGCCACCGAAGCGCTGGGGCAGATGCTCTCCGCCGCCATCGCCGACGGCGTTTCCAATTTCCAGATTTCCTCTGCCTATCGCACGTACAGCGAGCAGCAGAAGCTGGTGGACAACTCCGTCGCCAAATATCGAAAGAATAACCCGGATTGGTCGCGCGACCGCTGCCTGTCCGCCACCTACAACACCGTCGCCCCCGCCGGAACGAGCGAACATCAGACCGGCCTCGCCTTTGACATCACCGTGCCCGGCGTGAGCTTCACCGGCACACAGCAGCAGAAGTGGCTCCACGCGCACTGCGCGGAATACGGCTTCATCGTCCGCTTCACCGCCGAAAAGCAGAAGCTGACGGGCTTTGTCGCCGAGAGCTGGCATTTCCGCTATGTCGGCCAAGAGGCCGCCGCCGTCATCACGCAAAACGGCTGGTGTTTGGAGGAATACGTCGAAAAGATGGGGCTGTAGCCCGTTTTCTGCCGCAGATTCACCCCCGCCGCTCTGAATAAGGGAGGCGGGGGTTTTTGTCTGCAAAACATCAAGTTCCTGCTCACGCAGGCGATTTTACGCCGTTCCCGATATATCCGAGCAAGAGTAAAAAGCGGAATGGCAAACGCCAAAGCAAAGGGGCGGCAGGTCGGGCGCAGACCCGCAAATAAAGATGATATTCCCGCGGTTTTCTATAAGCACTATCCCGCCTATGTAGCGGAGCAGATGAATGTGAGCGAACTCGCGCGGATTTGCGATTTGAGCAGACCGACGGTTTATAAATATTTGAAGATGGTTGGATAAAGAAAGCCCTCTTTCCGAAGTGGAAAGAGGGACACTCAGTTCATATCAAATTATATGTTTTTTACCGAAAATCTTTGAGTGCGTTATATGTAGAATAGCACTTTGTACAAAGATGTCTGCGCGTTATGCTTTTACCGTCTGCGGAAGTTATATCAAAGGAACGACCGCAATAGCCGCAGGTGTTCTTCTTGGTTGAAGATGAGGAAGATGTGGAGGAAGATGTGGAGGAAGAGGAAGAGGAAGGAGAAGAAGAACCAAAGGACGTTGCAGGCGAAAAACCTTTTAAATAAGCTGCATATGCGTTGCTGAGACATTCATCTTCTGTGTCATATACTTCTCGCCCTGCCCAAATGCTGTCTTTTCGAATAACAGAGTCGGGAGCTTCTTCCTGAACGTTTCCTTTGATATCTACATACCGATCTGCATACAGAGGATAGCTGCCCTCAACTCTTGCATATCCGTTTATAAAATCACTGACATCCGTTGTTCTCCAGTTGTTTGTAATTGCTTTACCGCTCTTATCAATCGGATAAGTGTCTACGAATTCATTTACCCATGCACACCCCTCGCGAAAAGACGTTACATCGCGCCACGCGGATTCCTCGTTGCGAATTACAACATTGCCTTCTGTATTAATATAGCCCCACTCTTCTCCTTTTTTATCTATCGTTACTGCTGCAAGCCCCTCGCTAAATTCCAAAGCATAAACGTATTGATATGGAATGACCATTTTCCCTGTCGTGCCTATATATCCCCAACGACTATCGTCTAGTCCTAGTCCTTTTACTGCCACGGGCGCAAGTCCATCGCCAAAATGCCTTGCAACACCCCACGTCGGCTTAATGACTATTTCACCTTTTGTGTTGATAAAACCAAACTTTCGATAATTTCCGTCTGCAATCGCAACGCGGGCTAATCCATCATAGAAAACATCGTCAGCTACTTCATAAGTCAAGTCAACAACAACATTTCCCTTTTTATCAATGAAGCCGAATAAACCGTTTTTTTCAACCCGCACAATATCTTCGTCTAAACTTCCAATGGAATCATACTGTGGCGCTACAACCACCATACCATTTTTATCAACAAGCCCGTATTTTCCCGATTTTTCCATCCACGTAACATCTTCGTCAAATGTGCCGAGCAAGTCATACTCAAATGGAATAACAGTTTTCTTTTTTTCGTCAACTGCCCCCATCTTTCCGTGTTTTTCATAAACTGCAAGACCATTGTGATAATCCAGTTCTACTTTGGAGCAACCTGTGGAAAAAGCAAGACAGCCTGCTATTAAACCTACGAATAGAACCCTTTTGTATGAGCGTTTCATTTTTTCACTTTCTCCCTTTATTTCTTTGCCCAACCGCTCTGGTCTAACAACTGATGTACTTCTTTGATAAAGCGCAAAAGCGACTCTTCTTCAAGCGCGCTATTATCGCACCCCAATTCTATTTTTTCATATGTTCCGTGAATTTTACGCATTACATTCCAAATATCAGCGGTTTCTTTGGAATCGTTGGGATGCAGGGTGTTTTTGTCGTAAAGTTCTTTGTTTTCAGGCAATTTCAACCGATTTATCAGGTTTTGATATTCGTTTTTTAACCGTTCAGTCATTCTTGTTTTTCCCCCTTTTTGTCATTCAGAAGTTTATCTGGATTATAGCATATAAAATAGTCAAATTCAACAATAAAAATTCTTACCAATTATATAATATAAACAAAAAATCTTACCAATTATAATTCTATCATAGCAATGATAACATCTTAAGTTTTTGAGGAATTATCGTTTTCTTCCTGCTTTGCAGATATCTATTTTGTTTTCCCTCCCCCCGCGCAGTTTTTCGATGAGGGAACACAAAATCCTGAATTGATTCAAAAGGCGGTCAGCGGCATGAAACAGCTAAGTGAAGCCGATTTGCTGATGCTCTTAGGTCTAATCAACCGCCTGCTCGATACAAATAACAAAAGCGAAGGAATGTGAAGGATTCTTTCGCTTTATTTATTTGAAACTCAGTCCATATGCTTTCTTTTATAAGTTCTGCACCATCCTGTAGCCACGAAATATGTACCCCTTCTTCGATGTACCACTTTGGGCTGTTTTCACCCCTTTTTTCACGCAGTTTGAAACTCAGCGTACAACTTTTGTACCACTCTACGCGAAAAGAGGGTTGCACCTCTTTCAAGCTGCAACCCTCGTTTTTCAAACAATATCTGAATTTCTTACTTACCGAAATAACGCTTGAGCAGCCCCTCGAAGGCCTTGCCGTGGCGGGCTTCGTCGCGCGCCATCTCATGCACGGTGTCGTGAATCGCGTCGAGGTTATGCTGCTTGGCCAGCTTCGCCAGCTCAAACTTGCCCTCGGTCGCGCCGTTCTCGGCCTCAACGCGCATTTCAAGGTTCTTCTTGGTGGAGTCGGTCACGACCTCGCCCAGCAGCTCGGCGAACTTCGCCGCATGCTCGGCCTCTTCATACGCGGCCTTCTCCCAGTAGAGGCCGATCTCCGGGTAGCCCTCGCGGTGCGCGACGCGCGCCATCGCCAGATACATGCCGACCTCGCTGCACTCGCCCGCGAAGTTCGCGCGCAGACCGTCGAGGATCTCCTGCGGGCAGCCCTTGGCTACGCCGACCACATGCTCGGCCGCCCAAGCGCGCTCACCCTTCTGCTCGACAAACTTGCTGGCCGGAACGCCGCACTGCGGGCACTTCTCCGGCGGGTTCTCGCCTTCCCAAACATAACCGCAAACCGTGCAAACCCACTTTTTCATACCTGTTTCCTCCTTAATTTTTTTGCTCTCTGTTGAGCCGCCGGGAGCCGTTAAACGCTCAGCCCTCGCCGGTTGACGCCTTTTGCCTGCTCAGGCAGTCCTTGCAGACGCCGTGAGCCGTTACCTCGCACCAGTTGACGCGGTGCCCGCAGCATTTCGCGGCTTCCGCCGCCATGCCGGTAAAATCGGCCTCGATATCGTACACGCTTCCGCACTGCTCACACACGAAATGCATGTGATTGGTGCGGATGTATTCGTATACCGCGCTTTTCTTCCCGAGGGAGAGCCTGCGAATCAGCCCCATTTCCGTCAGGTGATCCAGCGCGCGGTAGACGGTCGCCGTTCCGATACCGTCCAGACCTTCCAGAATCTCGTCTGCGGTGAGGTGACAGCGCTTTGCGGCCAAGATATCAAGAACCGTCTGCGCCTGTGCGCTGATCTTGGCTTTCATCGCTTATCACCTCGCTCAGTGAGAATCTGTATCATCATTATAGCTATGATTCTTCTATTTGTCAAGCGTTTTTGAAAAGTTTTTGAGAATTATTCTCGTTTTCAGTGTTTCGCCCCGTAGATAAAGCAAAACACGACGATTGCGCAGAGCACGACCAGCGCGATATCCAGCGTGCGCACGGAAATATCCATCTTATCGTAGATATCCGTCACCCAGTTGTGGCGCACACTGTCCTTCTTCGCTTCTTCGGGCTTTTTGTTTTCGTCAGACATAAACTTCTCCCCTATCAGATTCAGTGTTATTCTTAGATTTGCTGCATAACTCCCTCAGTCAGCTTCGCTGACAGCTCCCTCAACGAGGGAGCTCTTTGGGTGCACGCTTCAAAAGCATTTTTTGATAGAGCGGTATTTGCTCCAAGTGCCTCCCTCTTCGAGGGACGTTTGAAATCGTCGCCGCCAGTGGCGAATCCAGACGATGAAAAACGCCGGAGGTTGGCACGCCGCAGGCGTGACGGAAGGAGTTTCGTGTCGGTACAAAGAGAGGCTGTCAAGATATTCCTGACAGCCTCTTTTGCTTCCGAATGAATTACTTGCGGGTCATGTACTTACGCATATCGAGGATACACGCAATCAGGATGACCGCGCCCTTGATGATGTAGGTGATGTTGCCGGAGATGCCCAGGAAGGTCATGCCGGAGATAATCAACTGCATCATAAACACGCCGAGGATAACGCCGCTGATCTTACCGGTGCCGCCGACGAAGGAAACGCCGCCGATAACCGCCGCCGAGATCGCGTCAGCCTCGTAGTTCAGGCCGAGGGTCGCGGTGGAGGAGCCGAGGCGCGCGGCCTCGACAAAGCCGGTGTAGCCGTAGAGCGCGCCAGCCAGCATGAACACGCCGATGATCGTCGCCATGACGTTCACGCCGGAAACGCGCGCCGCTTCCTCGTTGGAGCCGACGGCGAACATATTCTTGCCGAAGGTCGTCTTGTTCCATACCACCCACATGATGGCCGTCACGAAGATGGCCAGCACCACATACATCGGCACGGAGGTCGTTCCGAACTTCACGAACGACTTGGTGACGAAGCTGGTGGTGTAGCTCGGGTCAAGGCTGGAAACCTGCTTGGAGTTGGAAACCGTCAGGTAGATGCCGTAGGTAATCATCTGCATCGCCAGCGTGATGATGTACGGGTGCAGCTTCCACTTCGCCATGACAAAGCCGTTGACGAAGCCGATGCAGGCGCCGATGACCATCACCAGCAGCACGACCAGCAGCAGGTTCTGCGGCACGCCGTCCGCGATGAAGCGGCCGTTCGCGCCGGCCTTTTGCAGCAGGATCGCCGCGACGAACGCGGTCAGGCCTGCAACGCGGCCGCCGGTCAAGTCCGTACCGGCCAGAACGATACAACCGGCGACGCCAAGCGCCATCGGCAGACGCGCCGCCGTCAGGGAGACGATGTTCACCAGCGAGGGAACACCGAAGAACTGCGGGCGCTGAATCTGAACGTATACGGCCAGCAGCAGGATAATGATAATCATGGCATGGTCAAGCAGCCAGTTGACCACCGCGTGGCGCTTGTCGTGAGCGGACAGCGCTTTGAAAGAATCCATTTTTCCGGGCATGGGATGTCGTCCTCCTTATGCGTATTTAGCGGCAAGGGTCATAATTTCTTCCTGTGTGGTGTTGTCAGCGTCCACTTCGCCCGCAACGCGCCCGCCGGACATGACGACGATCCTGTTGCAAACGCCCAAAAGCTCGGGCATTTCGGAAGAGACCATGACCACGGCTTTACCCTGCTTGGCCAAGTCCTGAATGAGCTGATAGATTTCGTATTTCGCGCCAACGTCGATGCCGCGCGTCGGCTCGTCCAGCAGCAGCACATCCGGCTGCGTCAGAATCCAGCGGCCAAAGATAACCTTCTGCTGGTTGCCGCCGGAAAGCGTGTTGATTTTGGTCTGCTGGCTCGGCGTTTTGATTCGCATGGCCTTAATCATGCTGTCCGTCGCCTCGGCCATCTTCTTATCGCTGAGGAACGGACCGTTCAGATACTTTTTCAGGCTCGCGATGACCGTGTTCGCGCGGATATCCAGAATACCGAGGATGCCCGTCGCGCGGCGTTCCTCCGTGACCAGCGCAAAGCCGTTTTTGATGGATTCGCGCGGGGTCTTGTTGCCCACCAGCTTGCCGTTCTTGTAAATCTTGCCGGATTTGCGCGTCGCGCTGCCGAAGATGTTCTCCAGCAGTTCGGTGCGTCCGGAGCTGTCCAGACCGGCAACGCCGAGGATTTCGCCCTTGCGCACATGGATGTTCGCATCCTTGAGGTGGGAATATTCAGCCGTCAGCCCTTCTACCTTCAAGATGTCTTCGTCACCAACCACGTTGTCCTTCGGCGGGAAGCGGTTGGTCAGCGGACGGCCGACCATCAGACGGATGATCTCGTCCATCGTCAGCTCTTTCGCCGGGCGCGTGGCGACCCATTGGCCGTCGCGCATGATGGTCACGTCGTCGGAAATCCGCAGAATTTCTTCCATCTTGTGGGAGATGTAGACGATGCCGCAGCCGCGCTGCTTGAGCATGTTGATGATGCGGAAAAGGTGCTCAACCTCCGTCTCCGTCAGGGAGGAGGTCGGTTCGTCAAAGACGATGACCTTGGAGTTGAAGGAAACCGCCTTCGCAATTTCGACCATCTGCCGCTGCGAAACCGGCATCGTGCTCATCACGGTTCTCGGGTTGACGTTGATCCCCAAATCGTCAAAGACTTTCTTCGTATCGTTGTAGCTCTGCTTGTCGGAGACAAACGGCAGTCCCTTTTTGACCAGCGGATAGCGTCCCAGCCAAATGTTATCCATGACCGTGCGCTTGAGCGCCTGATTCAGCTCTTGGTGAACCATGGCAACGCCGTTGTCCAGCGCTTCTCTGGAGGATTTGAAGTCGATCTCTTTACCGTCGAGGTAAATGTGACCGGCGTCTTTGGAATAAATGCCGAACAGACACTTCATCAGCGTCGATTTTCCCGCGCCGTTCTCACCCATCAGGGCGTGAACCGTTCCCGCTCTCACGGAAAGCTGCGCATTATCCAGCGCCTTTACACCGGGGAAACTCTTGCAGATGCCCTCCATACGAAGAAGTACGTTCTCTTCCATGTGTGTGCTTCTCCTTTCCGGCAGAAGACCGCGCTGCGCCCGGTTCTGCCGACCCATTAATGAAACGTGCGGAGGGACTCATCGCTGTGAGACCCTCCGCACTGAGTCATTCAAAATTTGATCCGCAATTACTCGCCGGTGTAGACAGAGTACGGGATGTTGACCGTCCAGCCGTCAACGACTTCGTAGTTCTCGTTGAGGCCTTCGAACTTATCCTTGCCCTCGATCAGGTTCGCAGTGATGGTGGCCACGGCGTCCGCCATGCCCTCGGCGTCCTGCTTGATGGAGCCGGTCATCTGCTTGTTGGCGATGAGTTCCTTCGCGGCATCGGTCGCGTCAACGCCGAACACCGGAATCACGGTGCAGCCTTCGCCGCCCGCGAGGTTGTAGCCCGCGTTGGACAGCGCGTTGATCGCGCCCAGCGCCATATCGTCGTTGTTGCAGATCACGAGCTCGACCATGTTGCCGTTCGCCTCGTTGTACTGCGCGAGGATGGTCTGCATGTAGTCGAAGGAAGCGGTGTTGGACCAGGTGCCGTTCAGGTCAACAAGGTACTTGTTGGCGTTGCCGGCATCGTAGAACTCCAGCGCCGGCTTGCCCGCCGCCGTCAGCACTTCGTCAGCGCACTCCACGCCGTACTTGGTGCGGGCGATGGCTTCCTGGTTCGCTTCGTCGCCCTTGAACATGACGTAAGAAATCTTGCCGTCCTTGTTCAGATCCAGCTCGTCATAGTGGTCGAGCACATACTGGCCGACCATCTTGCCCTGCATGATACCGGCCTGCGTGAAGTCGGTGCCGATGAAGGCGCTCTTCTCGTAGCCCTTGAACAGCTCGGCGGCCTCCGCGTTATCGGTGGAAACAGCACGGTTGAAGAACACGGCCGGAACGTCCTTTTCCTTGATGGCGTTCATCAGGGTTTCGGCGGTGCCGATCGCGCCGGACTCAACGAGGTTGACGACCACGGCGTTCGCGCCGGTGACCAGAGCGGTATTGATATCGTCGGTCTGGGTCTGCTGATTCGCGTTGGAATCCTTGTCAACGACCGTCAGACCCTTCGCTTCCATCGCAGCGTCCAGAGCGGTACGCACGCTGGAGAGATACACGTCGCCAAACGTATACCAAGACACATAGGTTTCACCTTCAGCCGCCGCGACACCGCAGAGCATGGAAAGACCCAGCGCGCCAGCCAGCACCTTGGAAACAAACTTTTTCATGGGAAACACCTCTTCTTTTTATTTCAACGGGAATCCTCCCGCTGAGTAACGAAACCACACCGAACAATCAAGCCGAATTCTTGAAACAAATCAACGATTTTGTTTTTTGTTCTTTATCGTTCTTGACGTTTGTACATTTATTATAATCAACGTTTCACCAGATGTCAACGGCTTTTTTTTAGCGACTTGAATAGTTCTCCGCGCGCGCGGCGCGTCATTTCGCATGGACATCATATCGAGTTTCGGTGTAATATCAGGCTTTTCCCGCGTTTTATCCGCCGCCGCCCCGGCCGCGCCCAAAAGGGTAGTATAATATTTCATACCCTGTTTTTTCCATGTTTTCCGTAATTCGAAACTTTTCCTTGCAAACCCCGCCCGTATCGTTCATAATATCATTGACACAGGAAGGAGTTTTTATATGTATTTGTCTGATATCAAGCGCGACGACCGCTTCGAGGGCTACCTGATCGTCCGCTCCGCCGAGCAGCGCGCCAGCGCCAACGGCAAAAACTATCTGGATATGACGCTGGCGGATAAATCCGGCTCGATCAACGCGAAGATGTGGGATGGCACCGTTCAGCCGCCGCTGGCGGGCAGCATCGTCAAGGTGCGCGCCACGGGCAACGAGTTCAACGGCCGCATGCAGCTTCGCGTGGAAAAGATTCGCGCCGCTGAAAGCCGCGATCAGGTGGATATGTCCGCCCTCATCCCCTGCGCCCCGCGCGACCCGAACGAGATGCTCGGCGAGGTCGTCCGCGCGGCGGATCATATCGCCGACCCGGATCTGCGCCGGATCACCTGCGAGCTGCTCGACCGCGCGGGCAACAAGCTGCTGACCTTCCCCGCCGCCAAGCAGATGCACCACGCCGAGCGCAGCGGCCTGCTCCACCACACCACCACGATGCTCCGCGCGGCCAACGCGATCATGTCCGTCTATCCCCAGCTGAACGCAAGCCTGCTGATTGCGGGCGTGATCGTCCACGACCTCGCCAAGATCGACGAGATGGATGCCGACACCCTCGGCCTCGTCTCCGATTACAGCGTGGATGGCAAGCTCATCGGCCACATCGTCCGCGGCGTGGTCAACATCCAGCTCGCCGCCGAAAAGACGAAGGCGAACCCCGGCAAGGCGCTGCTGCTTCAGCACATGGTGCTCTCCCACCACGGGATTCCCGAATACGGCAGTCCGCTTGCGCCGAAGTTCCCGGAGGCCGAGGTGCTCAACACCATCGACACCCTCGACGCGCGCCTGTATGAGATGGACGAGGCGCTCTCCCGCGCCATCCCCGGCGGCTTCTCCGAAAAGGTCTGGGGGCTGGATAACCGCCAGCTCTACCGCATCCCCGAGGACGAAGTCAAATAACGGGGAAACGATGGGGCTCCGCCCCATACCCCGCCAGAAACCTGAGGTTTCTGGACTTCCCTCTTTTTGTCGCTTCGCGATAAAATAGAGATGATTGTTTTTTCTGCAATAACAACAGAAAAGCCGCTCGACGAGCGGCTTTTCATGATGCAGCAATCAATGTGCAAATCAGAAATTTTGTACAAAATCTTATAACGGGCGCGCGATGCGCGCCCCTACGGGTACGGCGGTACAATACGCGGCTACTTTTTTCGCAACGTTGTAGGGGCGCGCATTGCGCGCCCGCGTTTTGTGCGGAATTTGTTCAATTATCGTGAGAAATGCAAAGTCCTCGAATCCTGCCGGTATCCGGAGGCAGAGCCTCAGCGCTCCCCTTCCTTCTCCAGCGCCTGCGCGCCCAGCAGCAGCGCGCCGATCACGCCGGAATTGACGCCCAGCGCGGGCGGCACGATATAACTGTCGATTCCTTCGGGCGTGATGCTCGGGGAGGAGACGTAGCCGCCCAGCAGTTTAAGCACCCTTTCGCGAATTTTGGGGAACAGGTGCATCTGCTGCATCACGCCGCCGCCGAGCACAATCACCTCCGGCGATACCGTGACGATCATGTTCACGCACATCTGCGCCAGATACGTCGCCTCCAGCTCCCACGCGGGATGATCCTCGGTCATCAGCTTGGCGGAAAGCCCCCAGCGCTTTTCAATCGCGGGGCCGCTGGCCAGCCCTTCGAGGCAGTGCCGATGATACGGGCATACGCCGTCGGGCATGGAGTCGCCCTCCTGCGGCGCGAGGAGCATGTGCCCCATTTCCGGGTGCACCAGCCCGTGCACCATCTTGCCGTCGATCACCAGACCGCCGCCGATGCCCGTGCCCACCGTCACATACAGCAGGCTGCCGTGCCCCTTGCCCGCGCCCATGGTGTATTCCGCCAGCGCCGCCGCGTTCACGTCCGTGTCGATGCCCGTGGGCACACCCAGCGCGTCCTTGAGCGTGGTCATCAGCGGATACTGAATCCATTCCTTCTTCGGGGTCTTGGTGATGCTGCCGTAGGTCGGCGAGGCTGGGTTCAGGTCCAGCGGGCCGAAGGAGCCGATGCCCAGCGCCTTCACGTCGAATTTCCCGATAAAATCGACAATCTGCGGCACGGTGACGTCGGGCGTGAGCGTCGGAAAGCTGGCGCGCTGAAGCACGCCGCCCTGCGGGTTGCCGATCGAGCAGACCATCTTGGTTCCGCCTGCTTCCAATGCGCCAATGAGCATAATGTTCCTCCTTCGCCGCGCGCCGCATCACGCCCGCCCCTTGCGGGCAGACTGATTGCGTCCGCGCGCGCTTTCTCGCTCTTTTTACTGATCCATCATACGCTAACCCCGCGCGCGTGTCAAATGATATTTTGGCGATACGCCTTGTTTCTCCTGAAAGATTTCCCGAAGGCTTTTCTGAAAGCTCTTCTGAAAGGGGGCGCGCTTTGTGGCGAAAACCGATCTGCTGACCGGCGACGTGCGGGCGCTGACGCTGAAAATCGCCGCGCCCAGCGTCGCGGCCATGCTCGCCGCCTCCGTCTGCCCGCTTCTCGAGGCGCTCGTCCTCTCCGCGCGGGATGCGTCGCTCTCCGCTGCCGTCGGCGCGAGCCTCGCGCTGATCCTGCTGGAGCAGACCGTCGGCTTCACGCTCGGCATGGGCGCGGGCAGCTTTGTCAGCCGCTGCATCGGTCAGGGAC
>OLPQ01000387.1_pt1 | contig 39739 bp, 26 predicted proteins | sample 1672451 | NCBI WGS metagenome assembly OLPQ01 (sample SAMEA3136687, study PRJEB25190) | human gut metagenome | biome: human gut; feature: human-associated habitat; material: faeces | place: Austria | collected 2013
TATGCTGATGACCTGTTGCACTTACTTTTTCTGTTTTTTCATCACCGCAGATACTGCAGGTAAATGTTTTTTCGCCTTCTTCTGTGCAGGTTGCTTTTGTTGTGACTTTTCCGGCATCCCAGCTATGATTTTCTGTTTTTGCAATCGTCTGACCGGATAAGATTTTCTTTCCACAATCTTTGCACCAGGTATCTCCGCTGTAGCCTGTTTCCTTGCAGGTAGCTTCTTTTTTATTGCGGATTTCCGTATGCTGATGACCTGTTGCACTTACTTTTTCTGTTTTTTCATCACCGCAGATACTACAGGTGAATTTTTTTTCGCCTTCTTCTGTGCAGGTTGCTTCTGTTATGATCTCTCCCTGATCCCAATGATGTTCACACCTATACACATTTATCGTTGGCATATCTGCTGCTGTCAGTCCGTACAAAGATGCCGTCAATGTCGTGCTTCCTTCTGCTACTCCTGTAATTTTTCCATTGCTATAGGTGGCAATGGAAGGATCATTTACTGAAATAGCCGGCAGATCTGTCACGATCGTATCGCTTCCAAAAACAGTAAGCTTAGCCGTAAGCTTTACTTCTGTTGATTCTCCGGTTCGGAGGCTATAGGAAGTTTTGTCAAACGCTACTTTAAGACCCGTAACCTTGCTTTTCGGCACCGAAAGGCTCATGGTTTGCTCACTGTCATTTGCTGTTGTTTCCGTGGTATTAACAGAAGTTCTGTATGCAAATTCTTCTACCCAGTAATGACAGCCATCCAGGTAAACATGCCCAATTCCAACACAATTAAACTTAGGATTCAGCATATTCCTTCGATGTCCCTGTCCGTTATACGGCTCGCCATCTTCACGCCATGCCGCATTTACTGCTTCTGCTGTACGATATCCCATTGCAATGTTCTCTCCGGCTGCACGATAAGTGATACCTTCTTCCTCATAAATACTGAAAAAGCTTTCACCGTTTGGTCTTCCATGATCGAACAATAATGCAAGTTCTGCTGCACGCTTCGTTGCAATTCTCTCCAGATCATAATCGTAAGCAAGCTCGTTCAGGTTATCATATCTGGTTTTTGTTTCATTATCCTCATTCCAACACCATGCATCGAAGCTGTCTGTTCTCATCTCATTGATCATGTCAAAGATCTTTCGGCCTTCTGTCTGACCATATTTTACCGAGATATTGACCGGAATGATTTCTGCTGCATTTACCTTCTTTGGAATCACCATAAGAAAACTCATGCAAAAGAAAAATAACAATAACTTTGAGGTCGCTTTTTTCATAGATTCACCTATCCTTCCTATAAATAATGTTGTTGAGAAAAAATAGCCTTTTCTCCACGTTACCGAGAAAAAGCTATTTTGTCAACTGTTTTTATTTTATTAATTATGTACGCTCTGTCGTTGTACTCTCCAATCAAAGTTCTTGTTTTGATTGCTTTTTTGCATACTTCATTCTGCTACATTTACTTAATCATAAATATTTTCTCCAGTTTTAAAGCCTCCACGTCCATATCCAAGCTCTAATCTCTGCACAACTCCTGTTTTTGCATTTTTGAAATATGCATATAATCCTGTTCCCGTGCCTTTAATAGATAACGTTACTTTTGAATTATTCTTCACCTTTTTTACACCATCGAATATATTGAATACTTCTATTTTCTTTAATTTCCATCCCTTTTTCGGTTTTATGGTTATCTTTCCGGTAACGTTTTTTGTTCGCTTATTATGGTTGTAATGTCCTGATTTATTAAAACATTTAGCGTAATTCGTCTTTCCAATTTTCAATAACTTACACGGATTTTTGTATTCCCTTACCGTAATTTTCTGCGTCAGAGTTTTTCCGGCATACTGAAATGAAATTTTTGTCGTTCCTTCTCCGACCAGTTTTATTTCTACATGTGGATACCTGGCGTCTTCACTTGTTGTAACTTCTATTACTTTTGAATTCGAATTCTTTAAACCTGTTATTTTTGCATTTGTAACAGGATTACGAACCCAGACACTACCAACCCCCACTTGACCTTTGTATAAATTATAAGTTACACTCTTGTCTATAGACGGGCTGGCAGCCTGTACTTTCACTGATCCAATATTTGCCAATCCAAACATAAATGCCACCATTGTTAACGTCATCATGATTTTTTTGATTTTCTTCATTTCTTTCGCTCTCCTTTTTCCTTGTTATTGCTTATTTTTCACGGTTCCCATTTTTTTCAGAAACACTTGATGTATTCATTTTACTTTTTTTCTGATACTCATCTCAAGTGCGCCCATTTATGGCTGTCCTCTGCTTTCTTTCACACTATAATCCTTCTTTCTGTAGTGTTTACAGTATATCAGATTCATTAAGAAATGTCTCTTGAAGTGTCTTAAATTACGATACCATTATACTTTTTAATATTGCACAATTATCAACTGTCTTCCTCATCCAATCCACACCTTTCGCTTATTTCACTTTTACAGTACAAACTGTTTAAATATTAACATTCTCCGTTCTCACTCTTTTGATATCTGTAATCACAAAACCGTTTTTATTTTTCGCTTTTTTCAAAGTTATTTTCAGTCTTCCCATATAGCGATAATAAGTATTTGTCAAAGTATCTTTCATATTCACATCATAACTCACACTGTATTTCTTACCGTTTTTGAGGATCTTAACAATTTTCCCTGTTGGAAGTCCTGTTCCCCAATTTCCATCCACATAACAAATCGCATTATCTTTGTTTACAATCAAATCGGAAGGCTGTTTCCACGTATAACCTGAGAATTTTTTCAGTTTCACTTTTTTGTTTCCGAAATAAAGTTTCATATCTGCAGCACATTTGTTTTTGGCATAATCAAGAGATTTTCCATGAATGGACAACAAATTATTATAATATACCATTGTAGTTCGCGTATAAATGTCATACTTGAATTTCATGCCCTCTCCAAAGCTGTAGCCAAAATACAGATCGAATTTCTTGAGTATTTTTGAAACTTGTTTCTTATATTGTGCTGTCACATTCTTTGATGCTGCCTGTGTTGTAATTGTCGCTACATTGCTAAAATTCAAAGCAAATGCTATGAGCAATGTCATTATGATTCGTTTTTTCCATTTTTTCATTCTATTTGCTTCCTTTCCTATTTCACTTTTACCGTACAAACTGCTTTCTTCTTACCGGAAATCACCGTAATCTTGACTTTTCCTTTCTTCTTTGCCTTAATCTTTCCTGTTTTGCTGACTGTCGCAATTTTTCTATTGGAAGTCCTGTAAACAATCTTATCCTTGCTGTCTTTCGGTGTTAAGGTAACTTTCAGTTTAAAGGTCTTGCCCTTCTTCAAGGTCAGCTTTTTACGGTTCAGTTTGATCTTTTTGGTTGTCTTCTTAACTGTCTGAGGTTTCTGATTCTGATTCGGTTTTGTATTCGGAGTTTCTGTCTGCTGTTGATTCTTGTCCTGATCTTTTACTTCTGTTTCTTTCTGATCTTTGTCCGAATCTTTTGTTTCCGTTTCCTTCTGATCTTTGTCTGTATTGTCTTTATCTCCTGATTCATGCACACTTACTGTCGGCATATTTGCTGCTGTCAACCCGTACAGTGATGCCGTTAATGTCGTTGTTCCTTCTGCAAGTCCTGAAATCTTTCCATCATTATAGGAAGCAACGGAAACATTCGCCACCGAAATGGTCAGCGTATCTGTCACAATTCTGTCCACTTCTACCGGCCACTGACCGGAAACAGTTATTCCGGACTTTGTAATACTTGCTACTGTTGATTCACCTGCACGAAGAGTGTACGAAGTTTTATCAAATGTTGCCTTAAAACCTGTAATCTTGCTGCTGTCTACAGAAAGAGCTGCCGGCTGTTCACTGTCATTTGCTGCTGTTTCTGTTGTATTGACAGACGTTCTGTATGCAAACTCTTCTACCCAATAGTGATAGCCATTATAATAAACATGACCAATTCCAACACAGTTAAAATCAGCACTCAGCATATTTCTGCGGTGTCCCTGTCCGACATAATTCTCGTTATCTTCACGCCATCCCATATTTACCGCTTCTGCCGAAAGATATCCTGCTGCAATATTTTCTCCCAATGCACGCCAGTTCGTAATGCCTTCTTCTGAATAAACGCTGAAGCTTCTTCCGTCGTTCGGTCTGGTATGACTGTAGGATAATGCAATTTCTGCTGCCCGCTTCATTGCAAGCCGTTCCAGATCATAGTCGTATGCAAGCTCACTCAGAGCACTGCACGTAGTTTTTGTGGTATCATCCTCATTCCAGTACCATGCATCGGTACTGCTTGTCCTCATCTCATTGATCATGTTAAAGATCTTCCGAGCTTCTGTCTGACCATACTTTACTGAGATGTTGACCGGAATGATTTCTGCTGCATTTGCTTTCTTAGGAATCACCATCAGAAAACTCATGCAAAAGAAAAATAATAGTAACTTTGAAGTTGCTTTTTTCATAGATTCACCTGTCCTTCCTTATTATCGTTTATTCTTCACCATTTTCATATTGTGCTATCAATTCTTCTCTAAATACTACGCTCCTTTCTTTGAAATCCTCTGAAAAACAGAGTTTTTCATTCTGTCTTGCAAAGGATTTTCTGTTATTTTTCCTGATAGTTTCGTCCCAGGAATTTCTTTTCTTTTGTAAACACGGCCACCTGATGTTCATCAATATCCATTCGAATCAGTTTTCGCTGTTCTTCATTTTCAATTTTATCTCGATTCAACGTGAGAATATATTGAAAATCCTGATACTGTTCTTCCTGACTGTAAATATAATTCAAACACCGAACCAGTGTATCCTGATCCACATCAAAAATATTGTCATGTACCAAAAACAGCGGATGTCTGTCTCTGGTATATTGATTAAATAATAATGCCATGTCATAAATAAAGACTTTTGTCCTATCCACGCTGCGGCTTCCATCATCATAAATCCGAAGTACTAATTCGACCGGTGTTTTACTCTGAGCCTTATCGATTGTCTGGATGCTGAACGAACATTCTCTATTTCCCATAATAAATTCATGGATCTGCAGAATCGTTTCCATGAAGGAATCCATCATTTCCTCATTCTGTTCTATCTCCGTTTCAATTTCCATAATCTGCTGGGTTTTCTGCAAGTTCAATATTCTTTTCTTCTTCTCATGTTTTTCATATTGCTCAAATAAAAACTTTGTACGAGAAATGGATTCTTTCTTTGCCTCATAAATTTTCAGGCTTATTTTTAGATTCTTCAAGACTCCCTTTTTATCAATGATCTTCAGTTTCTCCGAATATTCATCATCCAATATTCGTATCTGCTCTGCAATGCTTTTTAACTGGCTTTCCAGTTCTTTTGCTTTTTGATTCACCAGTGTCCTTTGGAAATCTTCTATTTTATTCTTAAATCCTACCACTTCATTCAATGATTTTACTACTGCATTTCCCAGTTCACTTTTAAACTGGTTATAAACCAATTCAATCTCCCTGTCATCAATCTGCTCCGGTTTTGGCATTTTTCTGATTTTTTCATAATCATGTCGTAAAGCCTTTTGACGCTTTCGCAGCTGATCCAACAATTCCTCCAGCTCAATCAAATCTGCTTCCATGGAATCAAAAGTCTCATTTGTCTTAAAACTTTCAATCGCATCTTCTAATTTCTTCAGTTCATCTTCCAATGCGTTTAATTCTGCTCTTACATCCGAGATTTTCTTTTGTCCATCCTGCGTCAGTTCCCTTTTTTCCTTTGAAAGAACAGTAGTAATCTTCCCAATCTCCTTGATAGTTTCAACCGTATTTTTATAGGCTTCCAAAGAGAATCCCAGTAAAAATAAATGTGCATTCAAATCATCCGGAATCTTTTTTGTCAAATCGTGACATTTGATGATGTCTTTAAACTCTGAACGTTCATCACGCATTAAAATTGAAAATAAATTTCGAAAACTCGGTACTGTTTTCCCATTTAACTCCGAAAAAATAATACCTGTCAGATAATCTCTCGCATCCTGGAGTTTATCAAAAGAAACTGTTTTTCCTCCTCTGATAATCACAGGCTGATCTGCCTGCTCACGATTTCTTTTTATAATGATGGTTTCTGCTCCTATATCCAGATCCAGTATTACATTTTCTTCCAATGGAAAAACTTCTTTGGGTATTTTTGCGACTCTGGACTTATCATAATCACTCAAAAAGCAAAAATCCAGGAATTCAATACACATAGATTTCCCAACACCATTTGTTTTCCGACCTTTTACAGAACTGTCATCGTACTTTTCACCTAATATAATATTAACTCCATCATGAAAAGAAATTTCTTCAAAAACATTATTTTCTGAATAAAGCCGGTTGAGGCGAATCCGCTTTATTTCTTTACCCATATATTCGCCCCCTCAAATTCAACAATGTCAACCGAATATAAAAAAGAAAGCCCCAGGATCAGCTGTCTGCTGCTTGTAATTCCTGCTTTTTTCAGTGCTTTTGATACATCATAAATAGAAATCTTTTCTGCTCCTCGCTTTCGTATCTCTTTGAGTATGAGATAGCCGATATACATTGCAGAAGATTTCAGTGCATTGCTACTTGCCAGCATCATACTCACTCCCTTCATTTGGAAATACTCTGCATTTGATCATTTCATTCACAAGATAGAACCGAATTGCAGAATGATCATATTTCTTTCCATTGCTGCTTAATTTTTCCTCAAAATATGCAACCAGTTTATTTAATGCTGCAATCGGATTATCGTGTTCTTCTTCCAGAAATTGTATACTGATATCCTGTAGATAGAACATAATAATAATGTCCTGAGCTTCGTCTATCCCCAGTGTTTCATTCACAATATTTAATGCTTCTCCATAAAGGGTATAAAGCGTTGTATATTCTCTGGTTAATCGATCCGCAAATTTTCGAAACCTTTTATATATCTTATACTCTGGATCCACTGCCGTTTCACGAGATTTATTCACTTTTCTGTGTTTTGAAATATACTCTATCAGATCTATGATCGTATCTACTTCACTGGCCTGCGTTTCTCTCACCGAATAATATTTATTACGCAATTTCTCTGATAGATAGGTACTGATTGCTTTTATTTTTTCCGTCTGTAACTCACGGATATCTTTCATCAATTTTTCAACATCCCAAATATCTTTCGTTTTTTCAAATGTGAACATTCCCTGAGTATCAAAATTGGAAGAATAATTTTTCTTTTGTGTCAAAATCAATACAACCAACCTGTCATATAGCTGATATGCCTGATTCTTATTAAATTCCTCTATCGTATGCTTAATCTTTGTGCTGCTGTTATCTGATGTGACTTGAACTGCTATACGATTCTCCGGATCTACTAAATCAATCGCAGGAGCATTTTTCTCCAGATGATTCGCATTTTTTAATTTATATCCATAGATAAGATTCAACAATCCTGGGAAGAAATCTTCTGCAATAATATTAATATCATAGAGATTTACCGCATTCAAAATCGATACTTCCCGACTTAATAAGGCCAAATCTTCAGCTATATTTTTTAAGTAAAACTCTTTGTTTATCATGCTCCTTCCCTCTCCTCATTTGTTGTTTTCTTTATTCTACCATACCTTTTTCTATATTTCTATTGTTTTTTGTACAAATTGTGTTATGGACTTCTCTTATTATTTAGCATCATCATTACCTATATAGAGCAAATATTTATTATAGTCATCAAGGATAGTATTTTCCCCATAAAAAATCCCTTGCGAAACAGATTGTTTCATTCTGTATCGCAAAGGATTTCTGTTATTTTCCCATTTTGGAAACTTTTTGTTTCATAAGCTCTTTATTTTCTGTTTTAGGAAAATATATGGACACTATTTTTTTATCTTCACGCTTTTTGCCTGCCCTTTTCCTTTCAGAATTTTTTTATAGTCATTCAGTTTCTTTTTCGGCACTTTAATCACTGCTTTTTTATGGATACCTTTGAATACATTCTTACCAACAGATTTCTTTGTCAGAGAAGTCGATTTGATTTTGATATTTTTTAAGTTTTTACAACCGTAAAAAGCATTCGCACCGATTTTTCTGACATTCTTGCCAATAATAACTTTCTTAAGCTGAGGAGTCTTTTTGAATGCATTCTTTCCTATTTCAGTTACCTGAAATACTTTTCCCTTTTTGTTTCTAACACTTAATGGTACTCCAAAAATGGTAGTCGCCTTGTTATGTAGTTTTTCCAGCTTCACCTCATTGCCGTCCGCTCCTACCTGTATAACACAATATGATGCGTCTCTCGTTCGGATTGTCTCTCCCATCCCAGGCTGTTTTTCCGACGACATCTGATCTTCTGTTTGCTGCTGACTTTCTGTCTGTTTTATTGTTTCGCTCTCTTTAGAGGGTTCACTTTCTTTTACAGTCTCGCTTTCTTTTGCTGTTTCACTTTCTCTCGTGCTCTCTGCTTCGCTTTCTCTTTCACTTTCAGACGGAATATTTGACTCTGATTTATATAACACTGCATAGGCAGTATTATTTCCTTCTTCACTGTCTCCCCCCTGCACTTCTGCATATACGGTAAGATAAGCAGCATTATTTTCATTATATGCGATGCTGTTTTTATCTACTGTCAGAGTCACTTTTTTTCTCACTGTTTTCCGGAACTTCAATTCCGTTTTGTCTCTTCATTACTTTTGTTTTGTCTGCATCTGCATAAAGAATGAGATCTGTCTTTGTTGCTGTTGTGCTCTGATTTTTCAGCTTTACAGTCACGTAAACCTGATTTGTTTTTTCTTCTGCTGATGCTTCAACTGCGATATCCGCTCTTCCAACTGGCACTTCAAGTGTATTTTCTTCCTTTTCATCCTGTCCTTCTGCCGTAATACAAAGAGATGCATTCTGTGAACCTGTCACTTCTGAAAGATCCACGTATGCTGTTCCCGCACTGCTCTCGCCCGGTTCCAGATGAATCGGAATGGTTTTTGTAATCTTGCTTCCATCTGCCATTCTGATTTCAATATCCATATTTTCTACTGCAACATCTTCTGTATTTGTCACAAGATACCGAACTGCTGTCAGTCCATCCACTACATCAGTTTCGTCAATCGATGCACTGTCCACTTCCAGCTTTTTCTGCTGTTCTTTTTCTATGTACACCAGTTCATTACGGTTACTTTCTGTATCAAGTGCATTGGTTACAACCGTCCATTTTCCCTCTTCATCCAGAAGCGGTGAAAAATAACGCCACATTTTATTTTTTTCTTCTCGCAGAATAATTGGAGTGGAATAACCATTTTCTGTCTTCATGGACGCCATCAGTTTTCCTGTATTTGTGTCCTGATCATATACACTCCAGATATAACCTTCTTTTTCTCTGTTTCTGCAATATCTCACCTGGCCGCCAAAAGAATCTTCCCCTGCATCATAAGCTTCCAGTTTCTTTTCAGCGATATCATACGGATACAGTTTTCCATTTAAAATGCAGCCAATTTTTCCACTTGCATAATGCAGACTGGTAATTGTCCCATCGTCCGCTTCGGTCATCAGTTCTGCAAACTCCTGGAAAACATTTCCGTTTGTATCAAATACCGCTTTTACCTGATTGCTTTCCCCTACAAATGCAGACTGTACACCTGTTTCATCCTGATAAATCATATAGTTATCAATCGTGCCGGATGCAGTTGTCAATGTTTCTTCCTTTTCAAATCCAGATGCACTGCATTTTGCCATACAGATAGAGTTCGTTCCCTCTTCCTTCATCAGGCTTTTTGCATCATTTCGCACCCACGCTACTATAATTTCATCCCCATTTTCTATAACACGAGGCATCATATCACATTCTGCATTATCCGTAACTTGTGTGATATTTCGGAATGTTCCTGCCGTCTCATCAAATTCTGCATAATAAATTTCTGCATTTTCTGCCATCTGCTCAAATACACCTGTACTGTCCAGCTCCACACTTCCGGTAATCTGTTTTTTTACTTTCTGCCATGCCAGAACCAACTTGCCATTTATAACTTTCATGTCTGCATACGAATCTGCATATCCATCATCATACACTGCCTTTGGCTCTGACCAGATGCCATTCTCACATACCGAATATTTCAGAACCGTGCTGTTCAAAGTACTGCGGTTTTCATCGTATGCCTGGAAAACCATGACATCTTTCCCGTTAATCCGAGCCTGTATCGGAAGCGTGGACGGCAAAACGGACTGCTGCAGAGAACGGGTAACATTTTTCGTACTTCCTTTTGTACTTCTTGTCTTGCGGTTTGTACCACCATTCCATGCACTGGTATCTTTTGCAAATGCAGTATCGATTTCTTTCATGGAATCTTTTGATATCTGAAGCGTTTTTCCCTGTTTCTGATTCTTATTTTGGCCCCAGAGCGGTATTGTACATTTTGCCAGTTCTTTCTTATAATCCACCAACATAACTGCCTGAATTTCATAACCCGCTGCCGCTGTAAATTCTCCTTTAAAAACTGGAATCAAAGTAACCGGAATACTGGCTTCTCCATATGCTCCTGCTGCTATAACCTTCTCTATTCCATATCCACCTTCTACTGTTATTTTAGGAATAAGCTTCAGGTTTCCATCCACCAGTTTCATCTCTTTCTTTTCCCAATCGTATACCGGACCTGCTTTTCCTGATATTTTTCCGTCTGCCTTCAGATTGAGATACCATGGACCTATCGGTGTTACTGTCTGCCAGGATAAACTTCCTGACCATTTTGCAGCAGCATTGATTTTTCCATCACTGTTGATCAGATTTCCATTTTTGTCATATGTATTTTCAAGATAGCCCACAACAGAAACCTTATGTTTCGTTTCAAATTTCTTTGTTTTAAATTTTGAAACGCTTTTAATACCCCATTTTTCATAATAAAATGACATTTTATCAAAATTTTCCATTTCATCATGATAATCTTCTATATACTTCTTATACTGATTCCATAAAGTAGGCGAATCTTTGTCCAGTAAATCCTTTCTTCCAATTCCTACCGACACTTTAATCTTATACTGTCCATTTTCTCCCTCCTCTTTAGAGGCTTCCACCAGAAACAACATGAAACTCATATTAAAGTCATCTGGGAAAAATTCTACAACAGCTCCTCCCGCTTTGCCAGATGCAGTATCTCCCAGCTGCAATGCTCCTCTACCGCCGCTTCCGCCACTGTCTTCTTCCGTTTCCAAAGCAGGATCAATTTTAATTTTCTGTTTTACAATGGTTCCATCTGAAGTTTTTCTACAATAGTAGTTTCACCTGTTTTATCTGCCGTAACATCAATTTTACCATATGCTTTCCAAACCAACATTTCTTCCATGAGTCCAATATTTTCCGGAGCATTTGCCATGACAACAGATCCCTGTTCAATGGTAAGATTGTTTTTTTCGTCTGTCCAAGACAGACTTCCTATGAGCTCTTTTAATTTCTCTTCTGTTTCCGCATAAAAATAAAATGGCAAAGACTTCGTCTGACCTTTTCTGAAAAACTTTCCTGACAGACTGCTCACATCCAGATACAGTTTTCTATTTTTATCAGCTTCTTCTGTTTCACCGGAATTTCCGCCAGTGTCCGGAGTTTCCCCAGAGTTTCCTCCACTGCCTGAAGGTACATATTCACTTGTACATACTGTTCCCGCATAAGACCAAAGATCAGTATATGACAAATCCAAATTCAAAGCAGGACACACCCCACGATTATTATAGCGTAAATCCTTTCCAAATATTCCAACATAACCATCTGCTTCTACTTTCATAGTAAGATATACATTCTCCGCCGGAGTACGAAGCCACCACCAGCAATTCCCACATTCTAACTTACCGGCATACTCAAATCCATAAAATTCCGTTCCTCTTGCTTTTGCATAAGTGCTGCTTTTCCTTCTCCTAGCTTCATCTTTTACATCATACTCTTTTGCAAATCCATAACGAGATGCTTCTGTTCCATAAACTTCCTGCTCCGAAAGCAAGAAAATTTTGTCTCTGGTGTCATTTCCACCCGCAGTTCCATGCATTTTACTATCTGCATTTTTTACATCTGTCATTTGAATTGCCTGTTGCTGTTTACTATTAAAAGCGGCATTTAAAAAATTATCTTGACTAAAATCTTTTTGTTCCTGATTCTGCTCTGCATCATAACCATTCAACCAACTTCTTATAATACACTTTTCCCAAGTTGTCTCCAAGATTGTTTGATATCCGCATTCTTCTTCCAAAGTATTATATATCTGATCATCTATTGCTAAATCCGTCTGAAGAAACGCACTATTTCCTTTTATGTTTAAAACACGCCACTTAATCGGCTCATATTTAAAATAATGCCAGGATGTGCTGTCCTTCCATGCATAAGGATAATTTTCATACCTACTAAGTTTATTAAGTGCATCTGCCTTTTTCATCCGGCGATATTTTCCTCCATCTAATGTAATCTCGTTACCACTCCATCCACTGGCATTCTCCAACTTTTGAAATAAAGAAGCATCTTCGATTACATCTGTCTGCGGATTGTAACATATGTCACCCAGAGCAGTATATTTATCCGCATCCTCCACCACTTCTCTTTGCGGATAACTTCCAAACCAGATACAGTCCCACGTCACTTTCTGTCCAGACTCCATACTACTATCCTTTACAATGCGTGGATTTTTCAATGTTACGGTTGCTGCTTCTGCTCTTGTCGGAGTTGACAATGCCATTGATGGCAGTGCTGTCACAGTAAGTGTCGTCAGTAATATTCCTGCCAAAGTCCTTTTCCAAATATTTGTTTTCAATCCTCCATTCCTCCTTTGTGCTCTCATAATCATGTAATTATGAAGCAAATCTTCCAATCGCCTATTTAAAACAAGCAACCAAAGCAAGTTCCTTGTTTTGATTGCCTGTTCTTTACAGCTATTTCATTTTTACAATACAAATCACTTAAATATTAACATTCTCTGTTTTTACTCTTTTAATATCTGTGATCACAAAGCCGTTTTTGTTTTTCGCTTTCTTCAAAGTTATTTTCAGTCTTCCCATATAGCGATAATAAGTATTTGTCAAAGTATCTTTCATATTCACATCATAACTCACACTGTATTTCTTACCGTTTTTGAGGATCTTAACAATTTTCCCTGTTGGAAGTCCTGTTCCCCAATTTCCATCCACATAACAAATCGCATTATCTTTGTTTACAATCAAATCGGAAGGCTGTTTCCACGTATAACCTGAGAATTTTTTCAGTTTCACTTTTTTGTTTCCAAAATAAAGTTTCATATCCGCAGCACATTTATTTTTTGCATAATCAAGAGATTTTCCATGAATGGACAACAGATTATTATAATATACCATCGTGGTTCGCGTATAGATGTCATACTTGAATTTCATGCCCTTTCCAAAACTGTAGCCAAAATACAGATCAAATTTCTTGAGCATTTTTGAAACTGGTTTCTTATATTGTGCTGTCACATTCTTTGATGCCGCCTGTGTTGTAATTGTCGCTGCATTGCTAAAATTCAAAGCAAATGCTATGAGCAATGTCAATACAATCCGTTTTTTCCATTTTTTCATTCCGCTCGCTTCCTTTCAGCTTACTGTTCAACATTCCTTTTCTTTATATACTATTTCAATTTCCCTTTAATCGTAACAGAAGTATGTCCATTTCCTCCCATCGGCTGATATGGTCCGAAACATACAACTACTTTATTTGCTGATTTGATGTAAAACTGAAACTCGGAACAGTCTTTCTGCATGATCGGGGAATAGCCGGCACTGGAAACTTTCTGTGAATAGGCACTTGCGATTTTCTGTTTGATGGTATAATCATCTCCTCTCACAACGTCCTGGATCTCCAGTTTTTTCCCGTCTTTCAGGCGATAAGTAAGTCCATATTCCCAGCCATTATGAACACCGCCTGCCATCCAGTCGCAGGTAAACTTAAAGCATACATATCCCTTTTTGTTATAAGTTACTTTGCATTTTGTAGTGTAAAAGTATTCTCCTGAATAATACGAATATGGTGAATTTTTTAACGCATCAAATAAGCTCGCTTTGCTGCTGAGTGTTGCTTTGTAATCAGCTTTTAAGGATCTGTTGATCTTCTTAACTGCTGCACTTTTTCCTTTTAGCTGCGGCAGCTGATACAGATACCTTGCTGTCAGTTTGTTATTTCGCTTTGTCGTCTTCTTATTTATGATTTTGTAGGATGCTTTTGATGCTGCCGATACAGTCGTATGTCCGGTTGGATTACTGAGAGCTACTGCCATTGCCAGCAGACAGAATAAAAACAGATGTTTAAAAATATTTCTTTTCTTCATGAGATCTCTTCCTTTCGTTTACCATTTTGCATTGTTTACACGTTTCTTTAACAAGTTAAACTGTTTGTTGCTCATTGCTTTTGTTCTTTTCGCTTTGGCACGTGTTTTTTTGAACGCCTGATTCTCAATTTTCGGTGCTTTTTTGCCTGAAAATGTAACAGAAGTTAAATTACTGCACTTATAAAAGCATCTTGAACCAATATTTGTTACATAGGCTCCTATTTTGACCTTGCGAAGCTTTTTGCATTTCTGGAATACCCTTTTATTGATGCCTTTTACTTTAAAGGTATATCCTTTAATTTTCACGGTACTCGGTATTGTAATCTTAGTTGCATCCTTTTTCAGATTTTCAGTAACCGTTACTGTACCGTTTGAGGCTGAGGATTTTGTTATTTTGTACTTTAATCCTTTGACTTTATGCACTGTATTCTTTACCGGAACCTTAGAACCAGAAGTGCCCGGAACTGTTGGTTTCAAATTTGAATTGTCTGGAACCGTCGGTTTTGAATCAGGCTTTTTCGTACTGGTCGCTGTAAGTTCCACATCACTTTCCGGCATTACAAATGTAATCTTTCTGGCTGTGACATCTGAAATATTTGCTTCAAATACATTTGCACTCCATCTATTGAACGTATAGTCATCCGAAGCTGTCGCATAGACGGTAACTTTTTCGCCAGGACAATACTGCTCTGATCTTTTTACCGTTTCATCATAAATATATCCGCCCGTTACTGACAGTGTATATTTCCTGGTGTTCTTGGCTGTATCTGCAACCGGTTTGATGATGTCTCCGTTTTCTTCTCCGTTCAGCTGATAACTGTCTTCTTCCCCTGTTTTCATATCTTCTTCTGATGTATAAACAAGATCTTTTTCAAGTGGAACATTCACATACTTCACAGTACGTGTCGCTTTTTCTTCCTTAAACTCTTTAATATCAATATCCATTGTTCCTGCATCTGTTGCCGCATACTTGATTTTATAAGTATTGTCTGAATCATAAAAATAAAGCATTTTCTGATCATCCACACACATCACAGTCAGATCAGCACCTTCTTTGCAGAAAACACGATTTCCGATGACCGATGCTACAAGATTATCTTTTTCATCGTAAACATAGACATCAACCGGACATTTTATCGAATACCATTTGATAATATCAAAAATTCCACCCTTGCCCTCATCTTTATATTTTTTATAAATTTTCGGATATGAAACCAGGCATTTCTCTACCCAGTCATTAAAATTAGATCGATGCAGACTTTTATATTTTTTCTGTACCGTCTCAATTTCATCTTTTACTGCCTGACGTTCATTTCCTTTAAAAAACTGGATAATCTTTGAAATCATTGCGTCATCAACTGCCTGAACAAAATCATAACTGCACTGAGCATCCGAATCTATGTAACGATAACAAACGTCTACTGCTGCTGCAAAATTCCCCGCCGTATAATCGGTTCCTTCTTTATCCTGATTATATTTATTTGATTCACACTCAAAAACTTTTACCACCAACTTTTTAATATCGCATATCATACGCATATCAATCACTTTTTCTGCAATCTTGCTGGTGTTAAACAATGTATCACTGACTGCAATACCGGTTCCCCATCCGACCCATACTGCTCCGGCATACGGATTACTTTCCATAATCATCTCTTTGGCTGCACTCCATATCTGCCCTGCAACTGTTTTTGTAGTTTCTTTTCCAGCAACTGCTACCGCATGAACCTTCATTTTCTTTATAAACTCTTCCTCACTCATTTTCATAACCGACACGCAGTCTCCTAATGCCCTTTTTAACTGAAGATCGGATACAGGGCAGAGATCATACATGTCCTGCATAACATTCTTATAACTTTCATTCATATATAAAATTCGCACACAATTTTCAAAATATTCCAGATATTCATCTATGTCTTTTACATAGTCTATAAAAGTCAAGATATCAGAAATCGTATCCGAAACTTGAAACAGTTTACTTTTTTCTAACTGTTTTTCCGTAAGCTTTTTAATAGCTTCTATCTCTTTTGATGTCAGATCCTTAATATTTTTGTTACCGCTTGCATTCAGCTGACATATTTTTTCTATATTTATTTTCACAGCATCTGCTATCTCGCCTACGGTATCTGCCACATCTGTTATTTTTGTAAGCTTGCTGTTATATGTCGCTTCTTCAAACAGTGCAAAAATAATACCCTGATAAAAATCTGATTCTGACAAAACCTTATCCGCTACGTTCGCCGGATTGTTCAGAATATCATGTAAGTCTTTCATATCTTTCCAGGTATGTGCATAATTATATGTACCGGTTTTTTCTGCTTCGCCTGACATCTGTTCAGACGTCGTTGCATAATATATGAATTCAGGATAACGTTCACTGTAAATATAATCCGCATAACTCTGAAGAAGACTGCACTCTTCCTTTACCTTTCCACCGGAAGAGACCGTTCCTGCATATCGGTATTGTCCTGTCTTTGATAAATCGATCTTTACTACCGGCCTTACTGCATCCAAATCTACAATGCTGATCATATCACCCCAGGCCTGTCTCTGTCCGTCATACTGCACCGTAGATCCATTTGCCGGGCGAATCCACCAGTTGCTACAGTCCATTGCTGCCTGATCCACACTGATATTCAATCCCATGATTTTTGCGTAAGTACTGCTTTTACTGCGTCTCGCCTCGTCAGCGATATCAGAGGCTTCTGCGAATCCATAATCTATGGCTGTCTGGTTTCCCCATACTTCATTTTTTGAAAGAATACTGACTTTATCTGCCACTCTCTCTTCTGCTATTATATTGATGATAGCTTCCTGTTCCTCATTGGAAAATGCAGTATCCAGAAATCCTCTTTCTTCACTGCCCTTGCTGTTAAGCCAGCTTCTCAGATCACTTTTTTTCCAGTTGTTTGTAACAAGTTCATCTTCCGTCAGATCCCAATAGTCTGCATCATAGTATTTCTGCACATCCAAAGCTACATCCGCAAGTAAGAACGCCTCACTATGCTTGTCATCTGTGTTAAGAACTCTCCATTTAATTGGATCATATTTAAAATAGTGCCAGCAATCCTCTGTTTCCGTCCACTCCCATGAATACCAGCGATACCATGGTGTTTCGTAATCCATAACCTGCTTTGCATCGTCCTGGCTGATTCTGCGATATTTTTCTCCATCCAGAATAATTTCATTATTTGCATCCCAGTTATCTGCATTCTGCAGTTTCTGATATATTGCATCATCAACGATTGCTGAAGTATCCTTTTCATACCACATATTTTCCAAGATATACAGCCCTTGAAAAGACTCTGGAATTACTTCTCTTTGCGGATAACTTCCAAACCATACACAGTCCCAGGTTACTTCCCGTCCTGATTCCATTTGGGAGTTACTCTTTACTTTTGGATTTTCAAGTATTTTTTCTACGTCATCTGACTGCTCCGCTGCCCAGACAACATTTGTTGGAAAAATTCCAAGCAACAGTGCCAGTATCATCAGTACGCTTATGAATTGTTTTCCTTTTTTCCCCATTCCTCTTCCTCCTGTTCTTTTACTATTTTTCTGAAAAAGTAATATAACTGAACTTCGACCATTTGCCCTGTTTTAATGCATTCCTGTCAAATGCATATTCCGTTTTTACAAGACTGATTGGATTGTCTATGTAATCGTATACATGCTTTTTACCGTCAAAGATCTGATTAACATCAACGTCCAGATCCAGTTCATCATATTTCTGTTTCATACTGCTTTTGATTTCCTGCTCATCTGGCGTTCCCGGATACCATTCGCCTTCTGCAGTTCCCATTACTTCAAATTTGAGTTTTGGTTTATCATAGTATTTTGCTACCATAAACAAATCCCTTGCATGACCGTCAAAGTAGCTTCCCTGTATATTCTGCTCCACCGCAATCATCCATTCATTATCCTTTTTATACTTGAATACTCTGCTGTCTCCTTTCCTCAAAATCTCGGTTCCATAAATGCTTCCATATTCTGTTGTACACAAGTGTAATGCTGACAGATAAACGTGTCCCGTGCCATCTACTTCGTACATCTGAAGTCTCAGAGCTGATTGACCCCATTTTGTATAAGGATCCATGTTTACAATAAGCAGTTCACTTTGACCATCTGAATCATAATCATCAATATCATACGTCAATGGCTGAAGTTCCAGCCTCAAATCTCCCAGAGCAATATTCTCTGTATCTGAGTACAAAAAATATCCATCATACATTGCCGGTGTTTTACATAAATACTGATAGTTTTTAGCAAATTCTTCCAGTGCCGAATCTTTATCAGCTGTGTCAGTATTGTCTGTTAGTCCTGTACTATCTGGATTAACGGTCACTGAAATTGTTTTCTTTATTTTTTTACCTTTTTTATCTTTTCCTTTTGTTGTCACCGTAATTTTGCTTTTGCCTGCTTCCCTTCCCAGAATGACAATTTTGTTTTCGGAAGTTCTGACCTGAATTTTTTTATTGTTTGTTTTCAAGCTTACTTTTTTGCTTGCATTCCCTTTGACTTTTATCTTGTAAGATATCTTCTTACTCTTTCCTGCTTTTATGCTGACCTTCTTTTTCCCTACTGAAAAAGAACGGACATATTTTTTCGGTGCAGCAGATGTCGTCTGCGGTTTCATTCCCAGACCCATACATATCAATACAAGCATGATAAAAATCTGTTTCATTTTTCTCTTCATGTGTTTTCCTCCTTTGCGTTGTCCTGCTCCGTTTTGTTATAGACTAATTTTAGCTTATTTTCCTGTACCTGTATATACGGTCTCACATGTTACTAAAATTGTTACGCCCTCTTCCTGTTGTTTCTTTTTTTCTGAAACACTATCTGTATTTATTTTACTTTTTCTCTGATTCTTTCCTCAAGATGTGTCAGATTTTCAGTCAAGATTTTATATACAAAATCTCACAAAACTGAACCACTTGAGCAAAAAACCCGGCTTTCACCGGGCATATTTGCTATGTCTAAAACAGATAATTTCTAAATTTCCTGCAACAATTTATTTCTCTTTTCTTCATATTCTTCTTCTGTAATAATATTCAGATCATAAATCTCTTTCAACTTTTTAAGTTTTTCAATAGCAGATTCTCCCTGTACAACATTATTAACAGCACTTGGAGTATGATTGTTTTTAAATTCCTGATATATTTCCTGAATTCTTCGAATATATTTTTCAGCCTGTGCATTATCTTTACGGAAAATAATCGAATATTCATCATCAAACGGAGCCATTTGCGAATTCGTAACATAAGTTCCCGGTTCTACTGCAACTACCATATCCTGACGAACCCCTGGTACAGCAAACGTAATCCATTGCTCTGACTGCAATAAACCTTTACTCATCTTATGTGAAATCGCTGTAACACTGTCAAAATAAATTGTTGTTTGTTTAGCCACTTTCCATTTCGTATCTCTTTTAATTTCCACCCTGTCAGCAAATACTTTTACTTCAGCATGCATTTTTCCACGTGCCAGACCGCAATCACTGATAAAACTAAAAATTTCTCCCATTGTTTTTTCTCCTTTAATTTTTATATTTTTGTGCTTTACTTTGTTCTCGTATAAGTATCTTTCTCTACAATAAATAAGTCTTTTTCTAAATAATACTTACTACGATTATACCTTGCCTCTTCTGCTGTCTCCGCTTTATCATAAGTTCCTCCTGCATGTCCTTCACTGCTGCTAAACACCAACGTCCCATCTTCTTTAAATATATAATGATCTGCACTTTCCCCCCAGGATGCATTGTAAGTAAACGGTGCCGTACATCTTCCGTCCTCTTCAAAAATAGCAATATCATTGTAATTTGATAACCAATTTCCAATAAGCATATTTTCAGGTTTATTACTTCCACCACAAGCCATTAACAGTAATGTTAACACCAAAGCACTTATCATCGCCATTATCTTATATGTTTTTATTTTTTTCATCCCTCTATTTCCTTTCACATCATTTACTCAAAACTTCTATTTCAGCTCAACTGCTTTTGCATTATCCAGATTAACCGTATTAAAGAGACGCTCTCCATTTTCATCAATCGTTTTCCACTCTCCACCTAACATATCCGAATCATTTAAACTATAAAAAATACCGGCAATTGGACTGTCCTCTTCATCTATAACATATGCCATTCCATTCTTATAAGGAGTGATCGCTCTGTAGCCTTTTTCATATGCATTAAACATCTCTTCCCCTTTTGTGTTATAGACCACTATTTCCTGATCTGGTCTTCCATACTCATCCGTAACATCCTGTACCGTTATTAGTTTTCCTTCTGAAAAATCAAATTCACTGCACTTGATTGGTTCACCGATAAGATTCCAGGAAGTATCAAAAAGCCCTACATAATTATTTTCATCTTTTCCTTGCAAAGGGAGTGCAACACATCCGTCTGTAAACATTAATTTATCAGGTAATTCGTCCATTTTCACTCTTTCTGTATATTCATTATCCATTACTTTGAATTCACCTGATGAAAGATTATAGGAAATCAAATATTCACCATATTCTTCTAATATGCAGTACCCATCCTTTATATAACCAGAAGCGGACTCCAAATTTCCTCCCAGCTCTTTCTTTAAACCTACTTCACTCAAATTTCCTTTCTTATCCATCAGAATCATCTTCGCCACATATCCCGTATCATCCGGATCTTCATGATCTAATCCTAAAACAGTCATATCTTCGCAAAAGTAAATATGATACGGAAAATCTCCATCAGTCTCTATCCATTTATCACTCTCTGTACAATAACATTTGTAAATATAATCCCCATCACTATTACGAGTATAATAACGCCATACGCCTTGTCCACAATAATTAATTTCATCAACAGGCTCCGTACCTTCTACTGAAAATTCTGTAACCTTCTCTCCCTTTTCATTGTATAAAGTATATACATAACCGGCACTGTCAAAACCTGAACTGTATTTTTCTGTCCAAATCTGTCCTTCCGCATATGTTTTAACTGTAGTATCATCAGATATAGTATAACTTTTTATAACATTACCATCTAAATCAATCTGATAAAAAATATCATCCGTCTCTACAAATGCACAGCCATTAAAAAAAGGTGAAATATAGGTTATATCCGGATTATTGACAGAAAACAAAGCATTCCCTTTCAAATCCAAACAGAAATAACCATCATACAGACTATTTTCACTTCTGGTTTTGATCCATCCTTCACCTTCACTGAATTTATAGGTCATTTCTACATACGGAGATGTCTCTTCTGTACTTTCCTCACTGTCTTCTTCATATTCCTCATAATCTTCGTACTCATCATCGGTATCATCTTCTGTCACTGTTTCGCCTGCTGCTTCTTCATTGCTTTCATATTCAGTGTTTGCAGTACTTTCTATTACGGTCTCTTCTGTCTTTTGGTTGTTGGAACATCCGGTTACCGCTAATGCTGAAAAAATCAATCCCATTACTAAAAAACGATAATTTTTCTTGTACATTTTCTTCTTTTCCTCTTCTTCTATTTTGTTCTCGTATAAACGTCTTCTTCTATGATCAATTTATCTTTATCCAAATAATACATACTTCCATCATCCAGTGCTTCTTCCTCCGTATCTACCTTTTCATAAGAACCTCCTGCGTGACCTTCGCTGCTGCTCAATACTAATGTTCCATCTTCTTTTACAGTATAATGATCTGCACTTTCCCACCAAGATGCATTGTAAGTAAATGGTGCTGTACATCTTCCATCCTTTTCAAACGTAACAATATCATTATATTCGGATACCCAGCTTCCAATAAGCATATCTCCTGGTTTCTCACTACCACTACAAGCTGTCATTAACATCGTTAATGTTAAACCACTCACCAGTATTACCTTTTTACATAAGTTGCATTTTCTCATTCGAATCTCCTTTCCTATTCCTCACAGGCACTTTGGTTTCTCCATCTTATTTTAGCTTAGTTTCTTATGTCTGTATATACTATTCGCCGTGTTACTAAAATTGTTACACCTTCTTTCTATTTTTTCTTTTTTTCAGAAACACTGCTTGTATTCATTTTACTTTTCCCTGTTTTTTCTCTCAAGATGTGTCATTTTTTCAGTCAGCTTTTCTCGATATTTTCTATTTTTTCGGCAATAAAAAACCCGGCTCTCGCCGGGCATTTCTGTTTATTTCCTCTACTGTTATAAATTCGATACTTTCGTCTGTTTCTCTTTTCTTTTATTCTTTTTTCCATTATTCTGTTTTCCAATCTCCAGCTTTCATCTTTTCTTCTACAATCTGCTCTGCTTCTTCGAAGCTATAGAACATTTCTTCATCGAGATTTTCGCAGAAGTCATAAAATGCCTCCAGCATTCCGGTTTCCTGGATCTGGAGGTTGACCATCTGGTCGGTTGCAAGCGGCAGCCGCAGGGTGCCTGTTTTTGGTGTGATGTAGAGATAAACGGGCGTTTCGGTGTTGCCGATGCTGTTTTTCAGGATGCGAAGTCTGGTCGCACGCTCCGGGGCGAGCAGGGCTTTGACGATCTGGATACGATCTGAAACAGACGGGATTTCGTAGAGTCCATCCGGGATTTCCGGGATTCTGCCATTTTGGAGGAACCTGAGGATACCTTCCATGCTGCATATATAGATCATTTTCTGTTTTGCCAGCTGTCTTGTATAATCCTGGAGTTGGACGAGGAAGATCTCTCTGCCCGGCAGGTCCTTGCGGACGTATTTCTGAAGGGTTTCTTTTGTCAGAACCGGCATAAAGCATGGTTCCATCTGCAGGCTGTATCCTGTGGAGCGTTCGGAGAAGGTGGCACTTAGAAATGCCATCTGTTCTGCGGCATGATTGGCAGAATCTGCAAGGCTGGCCAAACGGCTGGCATGACTGTGGCAGTTTTCGAAAATTTCAGAGAGCATCTTCAGCATTTCCGGCTCTTTGGTGAAGTATCCTTTTTTTAGATCTGCGGTCAGTATACAGGCATACCCGGAGGTCAGTACCATATATGGAAACAGTGCAAACATCTGATTCTGCCCCGGTATATAACCGTAATAGTACCAGGTCTGGTATTCGTAATTATAATGATAGAGCGGCAGAATATTTTTCAGGCAGGTCAGGTTGTAATTTTTATCTTTTCCTGTGGCTTTGTTTGTGTCATCCAGGCAGAATATATGATCCACCCGTGTCTGTATGCCGCTGTTGCTGCACATGGCAAGGATACTCGCCAGGAAATCTGTCTCCGGCTGGAGCAGCATGCGGATATGTCCTTCAGACTGGTGTGTCTCATCCGCAGTCATATACATCAGGGCAGAACGGACGGCGTGACGTCCTTCTAACAGCATAAAGGTTTTGTCTTCCATTTCAAATCCCTGTTCTGCACGAATCGGCTGCAGAGCAAAATCGAGTTCTCGTCCGGCATCGACTTCTGTCAAAAATTCCAGAACCGCTTTTCGACGATAGTAGATATCGTAACCGACAATACTGATCTGATAGGCTTCGTAAAGTTTTGTTTTCTCCAGGGGTGTCAGATGCATATATCCGGCCACTTTTTCGACAAATTCTTTGCCCGGCGGATTGCGTTTGCCGTTGATGATTTTATACATATTTCCCCGGTCATAGCCACAATACTGGGCAAGGCGATAGGTCTGTATTTTTTTCTGTTTCATATATTCGGATAACAATTGTGAAAATATACTCATAACTTTCTCCCATTCTGTCTGTTTTTCTTTCAATGTAAATCTCCATGTCTTATTATGTAAAATCCTCTTGTATTTGTCAACTATTCCAACACTTTTAACACCAATTAAATACTACGCCTATAGTATTATGAACACAAAAGGGGGATTGATATGGTGGACTTTGGCAACACTTTGAAGTCACTGCGTCTGCAGAAAAACATGACCCAGGCACAGCTGTCACAGAAGCTTGGGCTGACAAAATCCGTCATCAGTGCTTATGAAACAGGATTACGTCTGCCTTCTTATGATGTTCTGATTCACATTTCCAAAATTTTTAACGTCTCAACAGATTATCTGCTTGGCGTAGAACAAAAACAGAATGTTGATTTCTCCGGACTGACGGAAGATGAAATTTCAGCTATTTTACATTTGATCAAAGTCATGAAACGCAATCGGAGCGGTGTAACTTAATGCTACACCGCTCCGTTTTTATCGAAATGTCAGGATCTGTGATCTGTGGCATCTCTTTTTGTGATTCATTTTTGCAGGTTCTTCATCCGCTTAGAAGGATGCAACTTTTTCTGCTGCATACTGAAGGATCAGAACTGCGTCGTTTGTATCCGCCACGTCGTCTCCGTTTACATCTGCGGCTGCTGCTGCATCTGCATCGAGGCTTGTAATTTCTGCACTTGCTGCCAGAAGTGCTACACTGTCGGCTGTTGTTACTTCACCATCGTTGTCTACGTCGCCCAGAAGTCTTGCATCTGCCACTTTGCGTGTCAGTGCACGAACTGCTGCGTCTACATCATCCTGAAGAGCGTCTGTGTTGTCGTATACTGTCTGTGCTTCTGCTGCCGCTGCATCCAGTCCGTCGATGGTTGCTGCTACATAAGCGTCTGCGTTTCCAAGTACTTCATTTGCTTTGTCAAGGATTGCTTTCAGAGCTGCTTTGTTAGCTTTCATCTGCAGATTCAGGATTGCATTGATCAGATCTGCATATGCGGTTCCGATCTCTGCTTCTGTTCTGTTCGGATTTGCTATAACATCTTCTGCTTTCTTGATCGCTGCTTTGAGGTCTTTCAGGGAATCGCTTGTGTAATTGCCGTCCAGAAGTTTTTTTGCGGATTCAATCAGATTAACCAGAGATTTCACATCTGCTTTGTCTGCTACTTTGTTCAGTTCTGCAAGGATTGCTTCTGCTGCTGCATCTACTGCTGTCTGATCTGCATCTTTATCTTCCAGAACTGCTTTTCCGCTTTCCAGTGCTGCTTTCAAAGCTGCAATGTCTTCATAATTTTCCGGATGTGCCAGGATCTTTTCTGCTTCTTCTACTGCAACTTCCAGATGAAGTTTCTGTACGCCATACTCTAATTTGGAGTATGCTGCTACCAGCTCTTCCATTGCTGCGTTGATCTGTGTGCGTGTTGCATTCTGATCTGCTGCTACTGCTTTGGCTGCTGCCAGTGCACTCTGTACTGCTGTCCAGCTGTCTGCTGTGTAGTCTTCTGCGTTCAGTGCGTTTACTTTTGCGATGACTTTTTCAAGTCCTCTGTTTGTTTTTGATTTTGTGGAGATCCACTGCCAGATGGTTACTTCTTTGCCGTCGATGTTTTCTTTGCACTCGTTGTTCAGAGTGTAGAGCCATGACCAGTGTCCGTTGTACTGATACGGTGTACCGTCTGCTCTCTTGTAGAGACCTGTGGTGTCGTGTACATCGTCAAACAGTGAGAAGTGGATATCGCTTCCGCCTGCTTCTGTCAGTCTCTCGTAAGCCTTCGGTGAGTAGTTACCGTTGGATACGAAATTGCCGTCTTCATCAATGGTACCGATTTTTACAGTCGGGTCATTCTTTGCATGTGTGAACCAAATCGGCATATCTTTGATAGATTCTACCATTTCGTCTGTCAGTGCATCGTTTGTGTAAGCTTCGCATACCGGATATGCTGCTGCAAAGTATTTCGGATAATGTACGATCATGTTCATGGTCATAAATCCGCCGTTTGAGCATCCGCCGATGTATACGCGGCTTGCATCGATATCAGAGTTGCTGTTTACATAAGCTTTGATCAGTTCCATCAGAGCTGCTGTGTATTTGGAGGTTCCATCGCTTGTATACTGTCCGGAACCATTATCCATCCACATCGTCGGGCACTGTGCTGCCAGAACGTATGCTCCGCCGTCAAAGTACTGCTGTACAGTATCGGTTGCCAGGTTGACTACTTTGTTTCCTACCAGTGCTACACGTGGATCTGTTCCGCCTTCGCCTGCACCATGCAGCCAGATGATCAGAGCATTTTTCTTGCCGTCATTCTTAGCTGCTTCCGGTGTATAGGAAGCGTATGTCAGAGCGATCTGACCAAATTTTTCATCGTTGTAGCTGAATTTACCGTCAAGATCAAAGTCATCACAGATCCGTGTGGTGTCTGCTGCAAATTTATTTGCTGCAAAATTTACGCTGCTGCCGTCTGCTGCTTTGAGTTCTTTATTTAAGGTTACTTCATATGCAGTGTCTACATACTCATTATGGCTGCTTCCGAAGAAGTTGTAGTTGAACGGAGATCCGATGGACAGATCCGGTCCTACTTCCAGTTCCAGAGTAATGTAATTGCCCGTTGCTGCTTTGTTTCCGTTTGCATCGGATACATAAGCTGCGGTTACGTTACGTGTTCCTCTGGATGGTCCAAGAAGGAATCCGCTGAGTGCTTTTCTTGTTACGTTTACTTCAAATGCAGATGCGTCAATATTTCCGCTCATTGCTTTGCCGACATTTACAACAACCTTGGAGATTGCCGGACCCCAGTCATAACCTTCGGTGATCGTGGAGTATGTTGTGGACGGAACAACGTCATCTTTTTCATAGGAAGTGATCGTCTGCAGTGCGTCTGCATACAGTTCGTTCAGTGATTTTGCTTCCAGGTCGTTTGCGTTTGCAAATTCGATGGAATTCATAATAAAGTTACAGATGTTGATGGCTGCTTTCTGAAGGTCACCAAGAGAGATAACCTGTGTAGATTCTACGCCGTCATCCATGCTCACTTTATAAGTAACAGTTGTCACACCACGGCTGTTTGTTGTAACAGATGTGATATAACCCTGTTCTTTCAGTTCTGCGACTTTTTCGTTCAGTTCTACGCCTTTTGCTACGGTTGTGGAGATTTTCAGATTGCCGTTCAGATCCAGTTTGTATCCGCCAAAGTTCGGAACCATCTTAGAAACTGTGATCGGATTTCCGCTTGCATCAACATCCTGAATGCTTCTCTCTTCCAGTTCTACATAACCATCGCTTGTCCATGCCGGCTCATTGATAAAGCCTTTCATGATCTGAGAGTAGCCTTTGCCCGGGCAAACAAGGTCGTTGCCTGCGTGCATTTCGTACATCGGTACAGACTGTCCGCCGCCCCAGTCTGTCATGATCATGCCTTTGAATCCCCATTCGTCTCTTGCAAATGCGGTACAAAGATCATAGTCATCCGCTGCCGGTCTTCCGTTATTCTGGTTGTAGGAGGTCATAATCGCCATCGGCTGTGCCTGTTTTACAACCATTTCGAAACCTTTGAGGTAGATCTCACGGATTGCTCTTTCAGAAACGGTATTATTCTCTTTGTTTCTGCTTGTTTCCTGAGAATTCAGTGCGTAGTGTTTGATGGTAACGCCAACACCTTTGCTCTTCTGTACGCCGAGTGTTGCTGCTGTACCGGTCACACCTACGACTACCGGATCTTCAGAATAATATTCAAAGTTACGTCCGCAGAGTGCGTTTCTGTGGATATTCATACCAGGTGCCAGCCAGGAACCGATACCAAATTCTTCCATTTCTTCGCCAACGCCTTCGCCGTAAGCGTAGATCTGCCCGGTATCCCAGGTCTGTGCCAGCAGTGTACCGATCGGCCATGCAGTTGCATACTGATAATAGTCGGTATCATTCTGTTTATAGTGCTGTGTAATACGAAGACCTGCAGGTCCGTCAGACAGGTTTACAGGTACAAACCCTTTTTCATCGTTTTTCCAGGTTGCTCCTGCAACGCCCTGTACGGTCTTGTCACTGGAATGTCCGTTTACCAGGTTTGCCAACTCATAGAGGCTTAAACCAGATACGAACTGCTCAAGACTGATCTTACCGTCGTAAACATCTTTCAGTGTATTCTTGCTGTAGTCACCGTCAAATTTCTTAACGTGCTCCTGATAAGTCACACTGTAGTCGGTGTTGTTTGCGTTTGCTTTTTCTACACGGGAAACAGTTCCTGTTGCTCCGTCTTCATTCTTGGCAAACAGATATTTTTCTTCGGTTGTATCGGAAGTGTAAACCGTTACATCTTCGTTCTCTTTGATGATCTCCGGTGCTTTGTAGCCTGTAAAATCCACTTCAATCGTCTTCGCTGCCGCTATCTCATTTGCTTCGCCATCGTATGTGATCGATGTTGCACCTTCGGTTGTCATCGGCTCCAGGGTCGGATATTTATCACTGTTTTCGATGTTGTCGTTTTCTGTTACCGGAACCATCAGGTTGCTGTACTGCTCGGTGATCGTGTCTTCTGCGACATTGAGTTTCGCTGCTACGTGTGTATTTCTGGAAGAATTACCGACACGGATAATGTAATCGCCATCTTCCATCACGTAAGCTGCTTTGTCGGTATCGTAAGATCCCATTTCTTTCGTATCAAAACTGATCGTAAGGATCTGAAACTCGCCCGGTGCCAGTTCGTCTGTCTTGGCGTAGCCGGCCAGTTCCTGATATGGCTTGTCCAGTTCACCGTCCGGAGCTGAGAAATAAACTTCTGCTACTTCTTTACCGGATACGGTACCAGTATTTTTTACCTTAACCTGTACGGTTACTTTATCTTTGTCTGCTTTTACCGATTTTGTTGACATCGCAAAGCTTGTGTAAGATCCGCCGTAACCAAACGGATAAGATACATCTACGCCAAAGGTATCATAATAACGATATCCTACGAAAATATCATCGTTATATAATTCCTGAGCGGTGTTTCCGTCCTGGTTTGCAAATCCTTCACTCGATGGGTTGTCATCGAAATTCACCGGCCAGGTGTCGGTCAGTTTACCGGATGGATTTACGGTTCCGTTCAATACTTCTACCAACGCATCTCCGCCTGTCATACCGGCCTGAGACATCAGAAGCATGGAATCCAGACCATCAATCTCATCAAAAAACTTTGTATCAATGATTCCGCCTACGTTCAGGACAACAACAACATTTTCAAAGTTCTGTCCCAGCAGCTTTAAGTTCGCCTCTTCATCGTCGGATAAGAGGTAATCACCTTTTCCTGCGGAACGGTCAGAACCTTCACCGGAGTTACGTGCGATCACGTAAATAGCGGTGTCTGTTTTTTCTGCTGCTGCTTTGATCTGATCTACGGCACCTTCGGTCTGCTCATAAATCGGTTCATTTACCCATTTGTAGCTCCAGCCCTGGCTTGTTCCGCCGCCATTTGCCGTCCATCTTTCATGCATCTGATTTACAAAGTCAATATCAACGATATCATAGCCTGCATTTTCAAAGCCCTGCTGTACGGTAACGTTATCACGCTGGTTTACTGCACCGGAACCGGTACCTCCTTTGATGGTATTGTATACGCCCTGACCAAAAAGTGCGATCTTAGTTCCTTTTTCTTTGGAGATCGGCAGGGAATTGTTCTTGTTTTCCAGAAGGACCATACCCTGTGCTGCAATGTTTTTCGCTGCTGTTTTATGTTCGATCTCTCGGTCACTGATTTCCGGGTTTGTTGTTGCTGCCAGTGCACTTGTGCTGCCGGTAAGTACCATTGCAAGCGACACTGCGACTGCCATCACGCGTTTTGAAGTTCGCTTCATTGCCGTGCCTCCTTTTTCTATTCACTTATTTCATGATGCCAGGGTCAAAAGGTCTAAATCCACATGAGCTTGCTCATAGGTGGATGAAAGACCTTGGGACCCGCCCCGATATGAGCATAAAAGTGGGATGATAATCCCACGATATGCGAATACTGGGGTGCTATGTGCCAGTGGCACATGTTTAGCACCGACCGAAGCGGAGCGTAGAAAGGATTGTGGGAGTGCAACGCACGGAACAATCCGTAGGCATCATAGTTGGGGACTTTTGACATACACAGGATAACTTGATCCTCCTTCCTTCTGTTATTCTGTGCTTCAGACAGTGTCAAATCTGCCTTTCTGTAAACATGCCCTTGTAATTATATATTTTATACAAGTTTTTTGTGGGTTTCCATGTAATATTATACGTTTTGCTTGCATTTTTTTATGATATCCACATTTTCTACTGAAATGCCTGGTTTTTTACACAAACAGGCTTCCGATGAATCATCCTGTATTGATTTTTTGTATATTTCAGGACTCCCTGACAGCAAAAAACGACAGAGGAATTACTTCCTCTGCCGCCTTTATTCTTTATTCTTCTTGTATACAGAATTTTTTAGAATCCTGCAACTTTCTCTGCTGCATACTCAAGGATCAGAGCTGCATCGCCTGTGTCTGCAACACCGTCACCGTTTACATCTGCTGCTGCCGCTGCATCTGCATCCAGTTCTGTCAGTTCTGCACTTGCTGCCAGAAGTGCGGTACTGTCGGCTGTTGTCACTGCACCATCGTTGTCTACGTCACCTAACAGTCTTGCTTCTGCAAGTTTCAGTGTCAGTGTACGAACTGCTGCGTTTACTTCATTCTGAACTGCATCATCGTTGTCATAAACTGCCTGTGCATCTGCTTTTACATCTGCAAGTCCTTCGATGGTTGCTGCTACATAAGCATCGCTATCTTCCAGAACAGCTGCTGCTTTTTCAAGCATTGCTTTCAGGGCCGCTTTGTTGCCTTTCTTTTCCAAAGAGATCACTGCATCGATCAGATCGCTGTAAGCTTTGTTTACTTCTTCAGCGGTTCTGTTCTTGTTTGCTACAACAGCTTCTGCTGCTTTGATTACTTCATCCAGTTTTGCAAGAGAATTGCTTGTGTAATTTCCATCCTGAAGTTTCTTTGCAGATTTGATCAGGCTTTCCAGTGAGGAAAGATCTGCATTTTTCACTGCTTTGCTCAGCTCGTTCAGGATTGCAGTTGCTGCTGCACTTACGGTTTCCTGATCTGCATCTTCATTTGCAAGAACGGCTTTACCGTTTGCTACTGCTTCTTCCAGATTTCCAAGGCTGCTGTATTTGTCTGCACGTACCAGCACTTTTTCAGCTTCTTTTATGGAGATTTCCAGATGTGTTTTCTCAACACCCTGTTCCAGGCTGTTCATTGCTGCCAGAAGGTCTGTCATTGCGTTTGTTGTCTCAATAACGGTTGCATCTGCTTTTGCTGCTACTGCTTTTGCTGCATTCAGAGCTTCTTCTACTGCTGCCCAGCTTGCTTTTGTATAATCAGAAGCATTCAGTTCTTCTACCATAGCGATCACTTTGTTTAAGGATTCAACGTTTGCAGAAGCTTTCTGTACGCTGTCTTTCGTTACGATCTGATATGCTTTCAGATTTCCAAGTGCCGTACTGTAATCTTTTACTTCTACACCATAACGTCTCTGCATCATGTTGGAGTTCATGATGATGTTCAGGTTGTTGATCGCACTCTTCTGTACATCGCCGAGGCAGATGATGTTGTTGTCTACATATTCACCTTTGTAAGTCAGAGTCTTGCCATCGTTGCTTACGGTTACAACATCGGTTGTTGCCGGTACGCTGAATGTTCCAGGATTGAACCATCCCTGACGATAGTTCAGATAGATTTCTTCGCCGTTTACAAGGATTCTTCCGTCATCTGCAACGGTTGCTGTATAGCCTTCACCAAGGTTTGTGCTTACGGTCTTTGTTCCTTCTGCGGACGGTGTAAATTCATTCCATTTTGCAGAATATACTTTAACAAATCCGTACATCAGCTGAACATCGACTGCCACCTGTCCTCTTTCATCGAAATTCGGTTCTGCATCCTGCATACCGTTTACAATATTCTGTGCTCTGTCTGCTCCGCCCGGCATGATCATATCATTTCCTGCATGCATAGACTTCATCGGAGTAGAGGAACCGCCGTTCCAGTCAGTCATGATCAGACCGTCAAATCCCCATTCACCGCGGGCGATGTTGGTACACAGATCGTAAGAATCTGCAGTCGGTACGCCGTTGATCAGGTTGTAGGATGTCATAATAGACATCGGACGAGATTCTTTTACTGCAATTTCAAAACCTTTCAGGTAAATTTCACGCAGAGTACGTTCGCTTACGATCGTGTCAACTGCATTACGGTTACTTTCCTGGTTATTTGCTGCGAAATGTTTCAGGCATGCACCAACGCCCGGTGTTTCCTGAACGCCCAGTGTGCAGGCTGCTGCCATAACACCGGATACAACCGGATCTTCTGAATAGTACTCAAAGTTTCTTCCGCAGAGCGGATCACGGTGAATATTCTGAGAAGGTCCGAGCAGAAGTGTGATGTTCATTTCATCAACTTCTTTACCAAATGCAACACCGATACGTTTTACAAGGTCGGTATCCCAGGTCTGAGCCTGTACATAACTTACCGGCCATGCGGTACAATACTGGTACAGTGTCTGTTTTTCATCGCTTCCTTCAATGGTCGCATCAAATTTCTGTGCTACTCGTACACCGCCAGGGCCGTCTGCAAGAACGATGCCCGGAATGCCATACTGATCGTAAACGGTTGTCTCACCTGCTGCACCTTTTACCGTAGAAGAGTTGCTTCCAACGATCGGAGAATTTTCATTGGCAACGCCCCATCCGCTTCCGCAGTTCAGAGCCGCCAGTTCTTCTACACTCATCTGTGCGACAAATTCGCCCATCGTAGCTTTTCCTTCAATGACATCTTTTAAAGTAGAATCTTTCTTTTCTACCACTTCTACTTTTTCGTACGGCTGTGTTGCTTTATAAGCAGCATCTGTTGTGTAAGTGGTTACTTCTTCATTTTCATATGCAGATGCATGGTCTTCTGTCTTGATTTCAGAAGCATCAACTTTGATAACCGGAGCTGCTTCTTTTTCTGCTTCCTCTGTTGGATAACTGTAGCCCTCTTCCGGTTTGCTCCATTCTACCAGATCTTCGCCGTCCGGAACTTCCATCTGGTTGGAAAGCTGTTCAGTCAGTGTGGTGTCATCCACTTCAATGGTTGCCTCAACACTGGTATTTCTGGAAGAATCACCGACACGCACATAGTATTTTCCTTTATCCAGAATATAAGCTGCCTGGTCTTCATTATAATATGCCATGTCTTTTGTATCATAAGAAATCGTCAGAATCTGCGATTCGCCCGGTGCAAGTTCATCCGTTTTTGCAAATCCGCCAAGTTCCTGATATTCTTTCTCTGCCTCTGCAGAATCCGGTGCGGAATAATAAACCTGTACGATTTCTTTTCCGCTGTAAGTGCTGCCGGTATTGGTAACTTTTACTTTTACGGTAACTTTATCGGCATCTGCTGTCACAGACTGTGTCTCAATTTTGAAATCTGTGTAGGAAAGTCCATAACCAAACTCGTATTTCGGTTTGATATTAAAGGTATCAAAATAGCGGTAGCCGACATAAATACCTTCGTTATAAACTTCTTTCTTGACGTTTCCGTCTGCATTTGCAAAGGTATCTGATGCCGGATAGTCACTGTAGTTTTCTGCCCAAGTATCTGCCAGTTTTCCGGATGGGGTTACGGCTCCGGTCAGAACATCCAGAAGTGCGTTGCCGCCTTCCTGACCTGCCTGTCCCATCAGAAGCATTGCATCCAGTCCGTTAATCTCGTTATAGAATTTTGTATCCATAATACCGCCGACATTCAGAACAACGATGGTCTTTTTAAAGGACGCTGCCACACGCTCCAGATTTTCACGTTCGAGATCCGTCAGATAATAATCACCAATATCATAAGATTCTCCGTTGTAAGTTCCCTTCGTCCCTTTCAGTGTACGGTCGGTACCTTCACCGGCATTTCGGCTGATGACATAGATTGCCGTATCGGAATCTGCGGAAGCATCTGCCAGCTCTTCATCACTGATCTCCATCTCAGGGAATTTGAAACAGTTCATCGTACTGTTTCCTTCAATTTTGTGCTGTGCATCATAAGCATCTGCGTATGCATCGAGCATATCAGAGTTTACGATATCATAGCCGGCTTTTTTAAAGGTATTATAAATGTGGATATTATAACGTTCATTCAGATCTACATCCCAGGAACCACCTCCGGAAAGTCCTCCGTTGAACGGGTCACCGGAACCAAATCCGCCTTTGACGGTACGAACCGCACCGCTTCCGAACAGTGCCAGTTTTTTTGTCTTCAAAGGAAGTGTATGGTTTTCATTTTCCAGCAGAACCATACCCTGTCCGGCTGCCTCTCTTGCCAGTGCCGCATTGTCAATCTCCCGCTGTGTGATCTCATCACTTGTACTGGCTGCCAATGCAGAAGAACACGGTGCTGCGACCATACTCACTGCCAGTGCCGCTGCCATGGCACTTTTGATTTTTCTGTTACGTTTTTTCATTCTTTGCTCCTCCTTTTGCCAGTTTATACGTTTTGCTCTATGGTTATATATTTTACACAATTTTCTTTTGATTTTCCATGTAAAATTATACGTTTTGCTTGTAAATTTTTATGATACATCAGATGTAGATTCAAGTCGAACGCACGTGAGACTTGGCACGCGATTCTGGTCAGCTTTGCTGACATTTACCCAACAGAATCGCTGTGCATCCTCGCGGAGCGTTTATCTTAGTCGGAGATTGCACTCCCACTAAGACAAATTTGTTGCTCGCCACTTATAGAAGTGGGAGTCTTCTCCGATTAAGATAAATCCAGGCTCTGTAGTCGAAGCATAACAAATCCAACGATATTCTTGAATATGGCAACAAAAAACAGAGCAGTATATCAACGTACTCTGTCTTTTGTCTCATGTTAAGTTTCATTTACATGTGGCTTTCACCGCTTGTATACATTTAGTAGTTAAAATTCCCGCTCGCCCATTTCTTCCAGAAATGCCAGATAGCCTTTAAATGCTTCATAGATATCTGCTTTGCTGGTCACTTCGAACGGTGCGTGCATGTTCTGCACTGCCACGCCGCAGTCAATGACTTCCATTCCGTAGTTTGCCAGGATATAAGCGATCGTTCCGCCTCCGCCCTCATCAACTTTTCCAAGCTCGGCTGTCTGGAAAGCCGCCTCATTTTCATCAAGGATCTTGCGGATTCTTGCGATGTATTCTGCATTTGCATCGTTGGAACCGGATTTTCCCCTGGAACCGGTAAATTTATTGAAGGTCAGTCCTTTGCCGAAAAAGGCACTGTTTTTCTTTTCCATGACGGTCGGATAATTTGGATCGTAAGCTGCACTGACATCGGAAGATAACATTCTGGAACCCTGAAGTGCTCTGCGTACTTTCAGTTCGCTGTAATCTCCGGCTGCATCCATGATCTCTGCCACTGCATTTTCAAAAAATCTGGAATGCATACCGGTCGCACCGACGCTGCCGATCTCTTCTTTATCTACCAGCAGGCATACGCAGGTGTACTGCGGTTTGCCAAGCTCAAACATTGCCCGGTAGGATGGGTAGGCACACACTCTGTCATCCTGGCCATAGCCCATGATCATACTCTCATCCAGTCCATAATTTCTGGCATTTCCGGCCGGAACAGCTTCCAGTTCTGCAGAAATGAAATCGGTTTCTTCTATATTATATTTCTCTTTTAACAGCTGAAGGATCTGTTTTTTGACCGGCTCTTTTTCTTCGCCGGAAAGCGGTATACTGCCGACTAAGATATTAAGATCTTCCCCTTCTACCACTTCATTTCCACGTTTTTCCATCTGTTTTTTGCCAAGATGCGGAAGAAGATCGGAAATGCCGATAACCGGATCAGACGGATCTTCACCCAGTGCGATCTCCACGGTCGTACCGTCTTTTTTTGCCACAACACCGTGCAGTGCCAGCGGCATTGCAACCCACTGATATTTTTTGATTCCGCCGTAGTAGTGTGTTTCCAGCATCGCCAGACCATCGCTCTCATAAAGCGGATTCTGCTTCAGGTCCAGTCTCGGAGAATCAATGTGAGCTCCTAAAATATTCATGCCCTTTTCCATCGGTTCTTTTCCGATATGGAACAGTGCCAGTGTTTTTCCCATAATGGAAACATAAACTTTATCGCCGGCCTGCAGTTTTTCGCCGGATCTGCGAACTTCTTTCAGACCCCTGTAACCTTTTGCTTCTGCTTCTTTTAAAATCTCTTTTACACATTCTCTCTCTGTCTTGCATTTTGAGAGAAACGTTCTGTATTCTTCACAGAAATCATATACTTTCTTTTTGTCTTCTTCCGTATAAGATTCCCAGACTGTTTTCTCATTCATTTATTTTACCTCCTACATTTCCCGTCCTTTTTTGACGCAGGCTTTCATTGCTTCGATCACAGCACTTCGCATACCCTTTTCTTCCAGAACACGCACTGCCTCAATCGTTGTGCCGCCCGGTGAGCATACCATGTCTTTAAGTTCACCGGGATGTTTGCCTGTCTCCAGCACCATCTTTGCACTGCCAAGGACTGCCTGTGCTGCGAAACGATATGCCTGTGCACGCGGCATACCATCCGCAACGGCCGCATCTGCCATCGCTTCAATAAACATAAATACATATGCCGGTGAACTTCCGCTGACGGAAACAACCACATCGATCAGACGCTCCGGAAGCATTTCTGCTTTTCCGCAGCTCTCAAGGATTTTCAGCACATCCTGCATCTCTGCGTCTGACACTTCTTCGTTGCAGCACACGCCGGTCATGCCTTCCCCGACCAGGGCCGGTGTATTTGGCATACATCTTACCAGCTTTACTTTTTTTCCAAACTGCTCTTCCAGCCATGCCAGTGTTTTTCCCGGTGCAATGGAAATGATAATTTTCTTTTCATCCACTGCATCTTTAATCTCATGGATCACTTCTTCATAAAAAATCGGTTTTACTGCCAGCACCAGCACATCCGCACTTTTCGCTGCTTCTATATTATCTGCTGTTACCTGAATTCCATAAGTATTTCTGGCATTTTCTCTGCTCGCCTCGCTCTTTGCCGTCGCGATCACATCTTCTTTTGCACAGATCTCATTTTTTAAAATGCCGCCAAGCATGGCTTTCGCCATATTTCCGCAGCCGATAAATCCAAGTTTCATCGCTTTTCGCCTCCTGTAAATCCAAAACTTCTGTTTCTGATAATGCCAAGTTGTACAAGTTACTTTGTTAGTTCAAGTCGAACGCACGTGAGACTTGGCACGCGATTCTGACATCACATATATACTTTAGCAAATCAAAGTACCATGGTCAAGCCTCACCTGTGTTCGACTTAAAGCAGAACTTGCTTGATTTTCTCATCTTGAGTCGCTATACTAAGAATGCTGGGTTTATCGATACCCGTTACCTAATTTACAAAGGAGCAATTTTCATGCAAAAGGACGCTGCTTATATGAAACTGATCGAGGAAATCTCACTGAACGCCTGGCCGTCCCACAAGATTGAGCTTTATGACGGCTGGCTGATCCGGTTTTCTCATAATTATACTTACCGTACCAACAGTGTGGAACAGGTTGGTGACTCCTTGATTCCGATTGAGGAGAAAATTGCTTACTGCGAGGCTCAGTACCGCAATTACCACACACCGTCTAATTTCAAGATCAATCCGCTTCTGGATTCGTCTTTTGATAAGCTTCTGGAAGAAAAAGGCTATGAGATCCGCCATACTACCGAGGTTATGACGATGCCGATGACAAATTTTCATCCTTATCCGGCAGAATCGGTAGAATATGAATATTATGGAAGGAATTCAAATCTACCTTCTTCTGTTTTTTATCCGGGACATATCGCTGTCCAGCTCCGCGACCGGATCACGGACGAGTGGATTGAGTCGCTGTTTCGTCTGAACGGCACGACCAGACCGACGCTTCGCCGCATTGTACCATCGATGTTCAAAGCGATCCCGAAAGAGACGATCGTCGCCTGTATTGAAATCGAAGGCCGCATGGTTGCCTCAGGTCTTGGTATTCTCGACCGCGGACACATCGGACTGTATGCGATCTATGTCGATGCAAGCTGCCGCAGAAAGCATTTCGCACGTGCGATCTGCAGTTCGATCCTGACCGAGGCTCAGAAAAAAGATGCGACACACGCTTATCTTCAGGTTGTAAAAGGAAATACTGCCGCTAAAAATCTGTATACATCACTGGGATTTGAGGATTTTTATACTTACTGGTTCCGTTCCAAAGAAGTCTGAAGAAGAATCAAAAAATAAACAAACACACGAAAGGACATTATTATGTGGATTGCTGAAAACTGGAAAGATTACGAAGTGCTTGACACTTCCAAAGGAGAAAAACTGGAACGCTGGGGAGATTATACTCTGGTTCGTCCGGACCCGCAGGTTATCTGGGATACTCCGAAAACACTGAGAGGCTGGAAACGCCCGAATGCACACTATCATCGCAGCAAACGCGGCGGCGGTGAGTGGGAATTTTTTGATCTCCCGGAACAGTGGAGTATTCACTATCAGAAACTGGGGCTGACCTTTCAGTTAAAACCTTTCAGTTTCAAACATACCGGTCTGTTCCCGGAACAGGCTACTAACTGGGACTGGTTCTCTGAAAAGATCAAAAAAGCCGGACGCCCGATCAAGGTTCTGAACCTCTTTGCCTACACCGGTGGAGCTACCCTGGCCGCTGCCGCTGCCGGAGCAAGCGTTACACACGTAGATGCCTCCAAAGGAATGGTTACCTGGGCAAAAGAAAATGCACGTTCTTCCGGACTTGGAGATGCACCGATCCGCTGGATCGTCGATGACTGTGTAAAATTCGTAGAGCGTGAAATCCGCCGCGGCAATCATTACGACGCCATCATCATGGACCCGCCTTCTTACGGTCGCGGACCAAAAGGAGAAATCTGGAAAATAGAAGAAGCGATTCATCCGCTCATCAAGCTCTGTGCAAAGCTTTTAAGCGACAAACCGCTTTTCTTTCTTGTAAATTCCTATACCACCGGACTGGCTCCTGCCGTCCTCACCTACATGCTGGCAACCGAACTTGCTGCTTTTCACGGTCATGTAGACTCCCAGGAAGTCGGACTTCCTGTTTCCGGCAATGGACTTGTGCTGCCTTGTGGGGCATCCGGACGCTGGGAAATCTGAGAAATCTGATATTCAAGGATATCTCCGGCATTTTGCTGCGAGGTGCACACTATATATTGCGTAATATATAGTGTGCACTTCTGCAATCTGCAGAAGATCCCCCACCAGTACAAATTTGCTGCTCACCACTTTTCATAGAAATGGACGTTTTCTTAGACTAAAATAAATCAGTATTTTCTATTTTTCTTTATCTCGTGCAACAGCTCATCTGAAACCGCACAATACTTTTCATGCGTTATCGTATCACAGATGATGCTCTTTTTCCCAATAAACACAACATCTTCAAGATTAACAGATGCATTCTCATCAAAAAAATCAAACAGCTCCTTTTTCTCTTTCAGAAATTCTCTGATATAATAGTCCGCTTTAAAATAAACCAGACTCTCTTTACAATTTTCTGTATGTATAGATTCTGTAAATTCCGAATCTATATAAGAACCCATTATCTGTTTGTATCGAATATCTTCTCTCAATTCATCTACATGATCCAGATATGGACAAACGGTAAAGCAAACAATCTCCGTGTGTCTTAATATCACATCGATGAACGTTTGATATTCGTTTTTCTTTATTATAATTGCATTTCTGGCATTATTGCAACACTTTACATACTTCATTCTTAATGTGAACTACTCGGTAACTGAGTTACCAGAGCATCTGAAATCTGGCGGGATACCGTCTTTTTTCAGGGTGCGTCCATGACACCAATACTGCTTGCCTTTCGGC
>OLPQ01000390.1_pt1 | contig 39553 bp, 38 predicted proteins | sample 1672451 | NCBI WGS metagenome assembly OLPQ01 (sample SAMEA3136687, study PRJEB25190) | human gut metagenome | biome: human gut; feature: human-associated habitat; material: faeces | place: Austria | collected 2013
ACAGTTGCGAAGGCCGCTCTCCCCTCGCGCACCCCACCGGGCCACGCAAAGCAAGAATAAAATTTTAATTAAATCAATAGAATGACAGAGTACCAGGATACCTTCCTCCACACATAGATAGGGTGTTCTGGTACTTTTGTATGTTTACATATTTGGATAACCTGGGAGGTTTAAAGGAACTCAGGGGTTGTCAGGGGACCGGCGAGGTCCCCTGACGGGTCTAAGGGCAGTTCCCTTAGTTGACAAACAGAAAGAATCTGTTTAACATGGATTACAGATTTACAGATTTACAGATTAGCAGGCGGGAGGCGTAGGTTATGACAGTAAAAGAAAGGCTGGAAGCTCTTCGTATTCTTATGAAAGAAAAAGGAGTCGATGCATATCTGGTTCCGACGGATGATTTCCACGGTTCGGAATATGTGGGTGATTATTTTAAATGCAGAAAATATATTACAGGTTTTACGGGTTCGGCAGGAACAGCAGTTATCATGAAGGATATGGCAGGACTCTGGACGGATGGCAGATACTTTATTCAGGCGGCAGATCAGCTTAAGGGAAGTACGATCGAACTGTTTAAATCCGGGGAACCGGGAGTTCCGACCGTCCATGAATTTCTGAAAGAAAAACTGGAACAGAAGATGTGTCTGGGATTTGACGGACGTACAGTAAGTGCGAAAGAAGCGGAAGAATTGCAGCAGCTTCTGGGAGAAAAAGACATTAGTTTTTCGGTAGATGATGATCTGATCGGGGAAATCTGGAAAGACCGTCCGGCACTTTCATGTGAACCGGTGATGGAGCTTGATGTAAAGTGGGCCGGTGAGACAAGAGCAGATAAAATTGCAAAGATTCGCGAGCAGATGAAAGCAAAAAATGCAGACGTTTTTGTACTGACTTCACTGGATGATATTGCGTGGCTTTTGAATATCCGAGGCAATGATATTCACTGTTGCCCGGTGGTGCTTTCTTATCTGATCATGACAGATACCGAGCTTCGGTTATATGCAAATGTCAGTGCCTTTGCGCAGAAAATCTGTGAGAATCTGGAAGCTGACGGAGTGAAAATTTATCCATATAATGAAGTTTATTCTTACGTACAGGCGATACCGTCCGGCAGCAGAATCCTTCTCTCCAAATCCGGTGTCAACAGTCGCCTTGTGAGCAATATTCCGGCAGATGCGGTGATTTTGGATGAGGTAAATCTGACACTTCTTCCGAAAGCTGTCAAGAACTCTACAGAGATGGAAAATGAGCGGTTTGCACACATTAAAGACGGAGTGGCGGTTACTAAATTCATTCACTGGCTGAAAACAAATGTGGCAAAAGAGACGATCACAGAACTGAGTGCGGCGGAAAAACTCTATCAATTCCGAAGTGAACAGGAGCATTTTCTCGGGGACAGTTTCGATCCGATCATTGCATATGGAACACATGCAGCTATTGTACATTACAGTGCAACAAAGGAGACGGATATTCCGCTCGAAGCGAAAGGAATGGTACTTGCAGATACCGGTGGACACTATCTGGAAGGCACGACAGACATTACAAGAACGATAGTTCTCGGACCGGTCAGCGACAAAGAAAAGAAATATTTTACCGCTGTTCTGCGTGGGAATCTGAATCTGGCAGCTGTGAAATTCAAGTATGGATGTACCGGATTAAACTTCGATTATCTTGCGCGCGGACCACTCTGGGAACTGGGAGAGGACTATAATCATGGCACTGGACATGGCGTCGGTTATCTTTTAAATGTGCATGAGGGACCAAATGGTTTCCGTTGGAAAAATCTCCCGGATCATCCGGCGCCGATACTGGAAGAAGGTATGCTTACTTCTGATGAACCGGGCTATTATCTGGAGGGAGAATTTGGAATCCGACATGAAAATCTTGTGCTTTGCAGAAAGGCAGAAAAGACTTCTTTCGGACAGTTTATGAGGTTTGAAACACTGACAATGGTTCCATTTGATCTGGAGGGAATTGATCCCAAACAGATGTCTGACCATGAAAGAAAACTATTAAATGATTACCATCGCAAAGTGTATGAGACAATCACACCATACTTAAATGAGGATGAAAAAGAATGGCTGAAACAGGCAACCAGAGAGATCTGACAAAGGGAGAAAAAACGAAATACCGGCTCGCAAGAGCAATGAAAGAATGTATGAAATCTACTTCGGTAGAAAACATTACAGTAAAGCAGATTACGGAAGAATGTGGGCTTACCAGGCAGACTTTTTACAGAAATTTTATGGATAAATATGATCTGATCAACTGGTATTTTGACAAGCTTCTGGTGAAATCTTTTGAGCATATGGGACAGGGAAAAACAGTTTACGATGCGCTTGTGAAGAAGTTTACTTATATTTAGGAAGAGTACAGAAAAGCTGCAATCGATGCAGTCAGAAAGCTTTCTGTTGATGTAGGAATTCCGACAAAACTGGAAGCAATTAAAGAAGATCTTAAGTTCCTTGCAGAATCTGAACACGCTGATGCATGCGCACCGGGCAACCCGAAAGATGCAAGTGTGGAAGATCTGAAAGATCTGTTCAGAAAGATTATGTGATTTAAAGAATCATACAAAACCGCAAAGGGACGTTGCTCGTCACTTTGTACACCCTGGGCTGGGTGTGAATAAGAAATTTTGTTGTATGGGGAATCCTTTGAAAATATCTCCTGGTGTTTCGGAAGGGGAGATTTTCGTATGAAGGGTTCCTCTTTTTTATTGAATTTTTGAGTCTGGGAAGATGGTAAGGCAAGGCTTTCCTGCGAAATGACATACTATGGGAGAAATAGCAGAAAAGTGAATCTGTATTAGGAAAGCCTGATTATTAAAAGTCAGGTTTGAAATGAGTTCTGAATGACTACTATATAATATGAGGTGTACTGTTCATGATATTTATACTGTGATATATTAGATGAAAAAGATCTGTCATTTTACAGGCAGTAAGAAGTGAAGTTACCTTAGTTCAGATGAGTTGTATGTTTTATAAGTGTTGAGAAATCAATCTGTATCAGTAACAGAAAATAACTGGTAATTGGACAGTATTTTAATGTAAGGAGCAGGAGCAAATATGAGTGTAGAAGTTGAGATTAAACTAAAGATAAACAGCAGGACAGATATAGAGAGGGTTCTGGAAGAAACGGGTTTTGTGAGGGCAGATCTTGTTCTGGAATCGGATACTTATTATACGTCAGATCAGCATGATTTTGCCGCTTTGGATGAGGCTTTTCGTGTACGCAGTACGGAGAATCGAATGACAGGCAGGAGGAGTGCAGCCATTACATATAAGGGGGCAAAAATGGATAATATTTCCATGACCAGACAGGAGTTGGAAACAACTGTAGGTGATGCCAAAATCTGTCGGAAAATACTCGAACACATCGGTTTTCGACCGGTACCTCCGGTAGAAAAGCTGAGACAGTATTTTCACAGGGAGAATATCACAGCGTGCGTTGATACTGTTACCAATCTTGGGGATTATCTGGAACTGGAGATTATTGTTGAAACAGAAGAAAAAAAAGAAGCAGCACTGGATAAGGTTAAAGAAATACTGCAGACGATCGGCTATTCTATGCAGGACACCACGAGAACTTCTTATCTGTCCATGCTGCTTGCAGAGTAGTACAATAACATGCCACAGAGCCATATCCCTTCTAGTGACTCTGCGGTATTTTTTGCATGTGGAAAATTTTATGAAAAAATCTGCATCCTTTTTGATGTTTTGCGCGTCTAATAAGTAGAAGCACATAAACAAAGCTTTTACACAACATTTCCTGACGACCGGTCGAATACAGGAGAATGGAGACTACGATGAATGAATTTTTGATACGAAAGGCGAAAAAAGGTGACAAAGATGCGTTCTGCCGGCTTATGGATGAGCAGGTGCAGAGCATGTACAAGGTCGCTTCTGCATATCTGAAAAATGATGAAGATGTTGCCGATGCGATACAGGATACCATTCTTTCCTGCTACGAAAATCTGAAAAGTTTGAAACAGAACAGGTATTTTAAGACATGGATGATACGTATTCTGATCAATAAATGCAGAGATATTCTGCAGAGAAAAAAACAGATCACATATACGGATCAGATGCCGGAGATGCCATTTTATGAAGAGGAGTATGCATCAAAGGAATGGGCACAGGTGCTGGAGCCACTGGATAATAAATATCGACTGGTTATTCTTCTGTATTATATGGAAGGATTTAATATCCGGGAGATCAGTGACATTCTGGATATGAAAGAAAGCACTGTAAAATCGCGGCTTCAGCGAGGAAGAAAACAGGTTGCAGAAATGTATCAGTATAAAGTCAGGGAGGGACGCGCTTAATGACGAATCTTAATAATAACGAAATGGATTTTCAGGAAAAACTTCAGAAAGATACAGAGATTCCGGTCATTGTACATGAACGGATCAATCAGGCATACCGCATGATTGAAAATGATACTGCCATGCAGAAAAAGGCTCCGAAAGACCCATATCACTGGATGAAAGTCGGAGGCAGAATTGCCGGTGGTGTGGCAGCAGCTTTGGCCGTTGGTTTTGTATTTTATGCGACAAATCCGGTCATGGCAAAAAATATTCCGGTGGTTGGTGGACTTTTTGACATCTTACAGGACAACGTAAGCTTCTTTGGCAATTTTGCAGATCATGCAACGACGCTGGAGACGATTGATGGGGCTGAGGCAGAAGGAACCGGAAATACTGCTTCCGACAGAGAGAAAGGAAATCAGACAGAAAGCAATACGACAGGGAATGAAGCTGCCTCAAATGCTACGGCAACAAAAGAAGATACCGCCTACACCAAAACCGCTGACGGTCTGACGATCACATGTTCCGAAGTATTTGCCAACAGCCAGGCAGTTTACATGACGATGCAGCTTAAAAGTGATACGCCATTTCCAGAGACGGAAACCATAGCAGAAAGCGGTACACCGGTTATTGACCTGGATATGACCGGTGGCGTTGATTTTAATGCAGATGCAGATCCGGTCATCGATGGTCAGGTGGAAGGGCAGTTCCTGGATGATAAAACTTATGCATGTATTTTCCGTTATGATCTCGCACAGGCGTCGAAAGATTATACGGAATATAATGAAAAGTATAACGAAATGACACAGCAGGTACTGGATGAGATGGGCGTGACACAGGATGATTTAAATGATGAAACGGATGAAGGATATGCGCTGCTGGAAGAATTTATCAATAAAGTATCTGAGCGTGGTGGAGAATATCAGAAATATATTAAAGATATTGAGATTCCGGATACCTTTAATCTGCATCTGGATATCACGAAGGTAAGAGGACTGGAAGCAGATTATGAATGGTCAGAAGATGACTATGAAAAATATGGAACAGATGCGGGCTACTACAAATATGAAGGTGACTGGAACTTTGATATTCCGGTTACAGTAGACGATTCTCAGACCGAGGTTCTGGAACTGAACGATACAAATGATGCAGGTATTGGCCTTAAATCTGTAATCCGTACACCATATGAGCTGACCGTAAATGAGCTTTATGAAGACGGCTCTGACAGTGATTGTTTTATGGTAGCGCTTGACGCGAACGGAAATAAACTTCCATATAATGATTCTGCCGGAAACTGCAATATTTTTGCAATCCAAGACAGAGACATTTCCACAGTTGATATCTACATTCTGGATTATACTCAATACATGGATGAACTGAAGGGACCGGATAATTACAACAATAACGAAAACAAACCGGAGGGACAGAGGTGGAGTGATCTGCTTGATCAGTACGCAAAATACCATAAAACGTTACACTTTAAATAAGCAGGACAATAACAATAGAGAATGTTCAAAATAAGAAGATAGTATTTTACTTTTTGTGTGAAAACAGGTATGATATAGATAAAATATTACTATAGAATTGTAAAGTGACGAAGAGGAGGCGCTGATAGTATTGTCAGTACCTGCATATGATCTGATGTTTTCACACAAGGAGGAAGATTATCATGAAAATTGGTTTTATCGGTTGTGGAAATATGGCGACTGCCATGTTAAAGGGAATTCTGAAAAGTGGTGAAGTAAAGAATGGAGATATGATCGCATCTGCAAAATCAGACAAAACCCGTGAAAAGATTGAGAAAGAACTGGGTATTCAGAAGGCAGACACAAATGCACAGGTTGTGGATTTTGCAGATGTTGTTTTTTTGGCAGTGAAACCGCAGTTTCTGGAAGAAGTGCTGGATGAAATCAAAGATAATGTAAAAGAAGGACAGATTTTTATTTCCATTGCACCGGGTAAAACTTTGCAGTGGCTCGGGGAACATCTGGGAGAAGGGACAAAAATCATCCGTACGATGCCGAACACTCCGGCGATGGTCGGCGAGGGCATGACAGCACTCTGCGTCAATGAACAGGTGACGGAAAAGGAAACACTTCTTGCAGTAACTCTCTGCAATACTTTCGGTAAAACAGAAGTGATCCCGGAACGTCTGATGGATGCAGTGGTTGGAGTTTCAGGAAGCTCCCCGGCATATGTATTTATGTTTCTTGAGGCGATGGCAGATGCTGCCGTGGCAGATGGAATGCCGCGTGCGCAGGCATATAAATTTGCGGCACAGGCCGTACTCGGAAGTGCGAAACTGATGCTGGAGACAGGCAAACATCCGGGCGAACTGAAAGATATGGTATGCTCACCGGCAGGAACGACGATTCAGGCAGTACGTGTTCTGGAAGAAAAGGGACTGCGCAGCGCAGTGATCGAGGCACAGTTGGAGTGCGTAAAGAAGGCAAAAGGAATGTAATTTTTCTGAGAAAACAAAAATAGCAGGTACGAGATTTTTCCACTGTAATAGAAAGCCGACAGTTACTTACTGTGAACGGGGAATATTACAGTGGATTTTTTTTATAGTAAATTACTCCGTAATGTTCCAATAAAGTCGAGGAGGTGGCAGTGGTACAGCTAGCACCCTAAAATTCTACAATTGTAGAAAAAAAGAATTGACAGAAATGTTCTACAGATGTAGAATAAAAACAACTTCTACAAAAGTAGAAAATAAAAGTCAAAGGGAGAATCTATTATGAAGATGAAATCTGCAAAATTAATGACACTGATGACAGCTGTGGCGCTGGGCGTTTTTTCCGGTGGAAATGTTATGGCCGCCGGGAATGGTGATTTTTATATGCAGCCACCGGCAGATTCCGGATGGCAGAAGGCAAATACGGAAGGGGCTTATGCAAGTTACACAAATGGCAGTGACTATATAAATGTCTATAAATATTCGGTGGATGATGTTAAGGCAGAAATTGCCAGATGTGATGATAAATATGAGGCATGTTATCAGACAATTTATTCTGAGGGAAACAGCTTGTATATGGCGGTTGGATATGCAAAAGATGCAGATGATATCAGTGAAGTAAGAAAACTGATAGAGGACATTTCCTATCCGGGAAATCCGTCTTCTGCAAGGCAGGAAAGTGATGCAGTTACTTATGGTTCTACATCGAAGAATGCATCTGACAGCCAGAGTGCGGGAGCGACATCCTCTTCTTCAGATGCAGACGGAAGTGACTCGGATGGGGCAAGTTCTTCAGAAGAAAATGCAGATGTTCTTTCTACAGCTACTCTGACGTTATTTGACAGCGATGGAAACAGTGTTTCTGTAGACAGAATCATTTATACAAATTATGACAGTGAATATATCGATGATGATGGAACAGTCTACACGACTGACGATGAGATTTATTTTACAGACCAAAACGGTAAGACCTGGCAGGCATTGAATGATGATACACATTATATGGGAGCAGAGCTTGAACAGCACACTCTTACAGATGCAGACGGCAACAGCGTGACAGTTACACAGACTACAAATGGAGATTACTATTTCCGCGATGATAATGGGACAGGATTTACTGATAACGGTGACGGAACATGGAGTGATGAGAATGGAAACAATTATACAGAAAACTGATAAGTGAGTTGTTTTGTTTTGAAAAGGAAACAGTTGTAATTGGTTGCGGATATGATACAATTAAATTGATCCTACATTTGTAGAAATTAGTAACAGAGGGAGGCAAAAAAGTGAAAAAAACATATCAGAGGCTTTCGGAATCAGAACTGGATATTATGCTTGTTCTGTGGAATGGTACTCCGCCGATGACGCGACCGGAGATCGAAAAAGTAATCAATACCAGGAAAAATCTTGCACCGACAACAATCCTGTCATTGTTGACCAGACTGGAAGCCAAAAATTTTGTAGAAGTGACCAAGCAGGGAAAAATGAATCTATATACGCCGTTGATTTCACAGACAGATTATCAGGCACATGAGAGCCAGAGTGTTCTTGAGAAACTTTATGGAAATTCACTGAAAAAATTTGTAACATCCCTTTATCAGGGGAAAAAAATCAGTTCGGAAGAAATTCATGAGCTCAGCGATTTTCTTAAGGAGATCGAAGACAGGGAGGAATAGTGGATTGTGGAAGTATTTGTTTTGCATATTCTGAAATTAAATATTATTGCGGCAATTGTGATTTTACTTGTAAAATTGCTTGCGCGTCCACTTAAAAATAAAGTATCAGCCAGGTGGAAATATTTCATATGGATGTTTGTCGTGCTCAGCCTTCTGATTCCGATACGTTTGCCGGCTGCATTTTCAATTGTGGATTTTAAAGTGCAGCAGTCTGTCACGGAAAGCGGTGGTCAGAGAAAGGTGCAGACTGCAAAGGTCTCTGATACTGCACAGCCTGTGAGTGAAAATACACAGAATTTCGCAGGAGTTTCCATTCAGAAGCCACCGGCTATTCATGAGAATGGTAAATGGACGGGAATTGCAGCAGGTATTTTTCTTACAGTCTGGGTGATCGTGGCAATTCTGAAAATGGCGGGAGAATTTGTGGCGTATTATCTGTCAGTGAAAAATCTGGAGAGAATGAGTCTTCCGGTCAGTGATCCGGTAAGCATTCAGATATACAGAAAGGCATGCAGAAACAGACATATTCGAAAAGCTCCGGAGCTGAGGCAGAATGCAGGACTTACAACACCGCTTCTGGCCGGGCTTTTTCGTACAAGACTGTATCTTCCGGCAACCGGTTATTCGGCAGAAGAACGAAAACTTGTATTCTATCATGAACTGACACATTATTACCACAAAGACCTCTGGTATAAGATGCTTCTTCGAATCGGTGCTTCTGTGTACTGGTTTAATCCATTTCTTCTTCTGATGTTGAAGGAGGCAGATGAAGACATTGAGAATCTGTGTGATACGGCAGTCGTACACAGCGTGAACAAAAAGGAATGCAGTATGTACAGGCAGCTGCTTCTTAGAACTGTTGCAATGGATAATCAGGTTCCGTATGTAACAGCGAGCCTGAATGACAGCGGAATGGTATTCAGGGACAGAATTATGTATATGATAAATATACGAAAGCTTCGAAGAGGAATCCTTCCGGGAATTCTGATGGCGGCGCTTTTAGCAGGTGGTAATCTGGCGTTTAATATTTCGTCAGAACTAACGGAAGCTGCAGTGTCTGCCGGTACGGAAAGAACCGGTCAGGCAGAGGGGAATGAGATTCGTAATGAGAATCCGATGCAGCAGCCAGAGAAGACTTCTGAACTGGTAGATATGCAGGAAATCACAGAAACACAGAGCGGGCAGGATGATACAGAAGTAACGGCTACAGAGAATATGTCACAAAATGTGGAAAAACCCACAGAAAAAAATGCTACGGAAATGTCATCTGTATCTGACGGGGAAAACAATGCGCAGGCAACGGAAAATACAACCTCTGAAAATGATTATCCTACCGATGGTGATGGCTATTATTATGAGCAGCTGCCGGACGGAGTGCCATACACCAGTGGATTCAGTGGTTCTTCCGGAGTTGCATCAATCGTGGCAGCTGGCGAAGGTGATACCGAATCCAGAGTTCTTTACGATAACGGAAACGGAACTTATTCTGATGATAACGGCTTCCGTTACAGTTATCAGGGAAATGGTACCTGGGCAGATGCCAATGGAAATTCCTATAGTACATGGAATGATGAGGATTATAATTTCGGAATCGAACTGGAGCAGCGTGAGCTTCAGGGCGTCAATGGAACGGTGGATATAAAAGAGACTACAAACGGTGATTATTATTATCGTGATTCAAACGGTGTAGGCTATACCGACAATGGTGATGGTACCTGGACTGATGAGAATGGAAATACCTATACGGAATAGAAATATCCCGAGTGAGTCACACGTTGAATGATACTAGAATTTAAAAAGTATTTATATGTTCCTGAATAGCAGCGATGAACTGCTGTGCAGCAGGAGAGAGACCGGCATAGGAACGGATACCGATACCAAGTTCTCTGGAAAAATTGGGTTCCAGAGGCAATGCCTGAATCTGGGCGCGTGCGTTTCCGATGACAAGATTTGGAAGCATGCTGATTCCGAGATTATTGGCAACCATAGAGATCACCACATGATCATCCATGGAGGAAAAACGGATATCCGGTTCGATGCCGGTTTCTTTCAGTACCTGATGGATGCCATAATCGATACCGATACCTTCCGCGGAAATAACGAAAGGCTGATTGGCCATTTCTGTGATTGGGAAAGCTTTCTTTCCATGCATATCCATGTCTTTGGGGAGAATGGCCATCAGAGGATCTTCGTACAGTGGAATCCATTCCAGAGAATCTACATTCCCAAAATAAAAAGAGGACACACATTGTCTGTGGTCCTCCATCGGTTATTGACATTATAGCGGATAAAGGAAGCATTTGCAATATCTGTAAAAGCTTTTGATGTTATTAAAATTTGGAATGACAGGGATAAGAAAGTGTTTCTTTACTAATAAAAAGCGGTTTTATATAATAAGATAAAATTATATAAAGTTTATGTTCGGCAAAGATGTCTGTAAAAGATGTCTTTGCTTTTTTACGTTATAGGAAAGGAAGGATGTGCAATGGGATTTCAGCCAAAAGTTCTGCCATATGCCTATGAGATCAAAACAATTGATTCGTACACAATGGGAGAATCAACCAGAATCGTTTATGATGGATTTCCGTATCTTCCGGGAGATACCATGATGGAAAAAAAGAAATATCTTATGGAAAAACGGCGAATTCAGTAAGGAAGACAGCGCGGAAAATCTGGCGGATAATTATGCTTCTCTGGAGCGGGGAATGATCTATGACTGGTGTCTGAAAGGCGGCAGTTATAGCCTGAGGGAAAAAGGTAAGCAGCTGCTTCCAATCTACCTGCAGTCGCTGCGAAAAGCAGGGTGAGATGTAATGGAAAATTCTTTGATCACAAATATACAGAAATATTCGATCCATGACGGGGAAGGTACAAGGACAACAGTATTTTTTAAGGGATGTCCGCTTTCATGTAAGTGGTGTCACAATCCGGAAACGCAGTCGTATAAAAAAGGATTACTGTTTTATGCGGAGCGATGTACAGGATGTAGAGCATGTATGGAAGAATGCCCACAGGGTGCGGTTTCTGTTAAGAATGGAAAAGTGTTTACGGAGGCAGGCAGATGCACCGGATGTGAAACATGTATTGATATTTGTGTAAATAATGCGAGGGAAATCTGCGGAAAAACATATGGAATACAGGAACTGCAGAAAAAACTCCGGAACTACATAAATTATCCGGTTTACATCGGTGGATAGAAAGAGGATGAACGAGGAAAGAATGGCAGGAAAACGAGGTGAAGTTCTGTATTGCATTTCTGAAACAGCTTCGGCGTTCAGCAGTACTAAACTTTCTTTTTTCTGTTAAATACATTCACAAAAACTGCAAACTCGCGTACCGCTCAGACAGTGCAGTTTTTGCTCATAACACAGAAAACAGAAAGCTAAGAACTGCTATGAACTCCTGCAGAGGTTTTCCGAACTGCAACACAGAAACTCACTTCTGTTGGTTTCCCGCCATATCTTTCCCCACTCCATCCCCATTTGAATATCCAGCCGATGAACCGTTCAAAATCCACCACCACCCCGCCCTCCCCACGAAACAAACTATCCCGCACCCGAAAGCAAAACGACCCACCTCCCCGACCTCGCGGAGCGAGCCACAGACAGGGAGAAACCATTGAGGACTGGGGAAATGAGGAAACGCGAACAACTGGAGATTGCTGGTATGTCATCGGAAAACCTCTGGAAGAGTTGTAGAAGTTCTTGACAATGTTCTGGCTGTGTTATTCATAAAAGCCGGCTCTGTTTGAGCGTTAGCGAGTTTGCCTGCTTTTATGAATGTTTTTAACAGCTAGGCCATTGTTTAGAACTTCTAAACGATGAAGCTGTTTCCGATGACATACCAGCAGTCTTCAATGTTGCGTTATTTTCATTCCCCAACATCAACCGTGACGACCAATATCAGAAAAGGAGCATATATGGAAACAAGAGGCATGAACGCACGTATCCGATCCCTGCGTGAACAAAGTGTTACCACGCAGGCACATATCGACATGGAACGTGCAAAATATTTTACAGAAATATACAGACAGTACGAAGGAACCGTCAGTGTACCGGAACTGCGTGCGCTGGCGCTGAAAAACTATTTTTCGAAAAAAACCTTATACATAGGTGATGGCGAACTGATCGTTGGTGAAAAAGGCTGTGACCCTCAGGCTGCACCGACATTCCCTGATCTTTGCTGCCATACTGTACAGGATCTGAAAGTCATGAATGACCGGAAACTGATCAATTTTACAGTCAAAGAGGAGGACTATGATTTTCAGAAAAAGGAAATGATTCCATACTGGGAGAATCGTTCAATCCGGCATAAGATACTGGCACATATGACTCCGGAGTGGAAAGATGCATATGAAGCAGGTATGTTTACCGAATTTATGGAACAGAGAGGACCGGGTCATACAGTAGGCTCAGAAAACATCTATAATAAAGGCTTTTTGGGGCATAAGGCAGATATCCAACTTGCCCTTGAAAAACTGGATTATATGAATGATTCTGAAGCCCTTGATAAAGAAGCTGAACTGAAAGGCATGGATATTGCCTGTGATGCGATCATGATTCTTGCAGAGCACTATGCAAAGTATGCCGAAAAACTTGCAGGAGCATGCGCAGAAGAAAAAAGAAAGGCAGAACTTCTTCAGATTGCAGAAAACTGCCGTGTTGTGCCGGCTCACAAACCGAAGACTTACTGGCAGGCAATTCAGATGTACTGGTTTGTACATCTGGGAGTGACAAGCGAACTGAATCCGTGGGATTCCTACAGTCCGGGAAGACTTGATCAGCATCTGATACGATTTTATCGAAAAGACGTAGACGATGGAATTCTGGACGATGACAAAGCAAAAGAACTTCTGGAATGTCTGTGGATAAAATTTAACAATCAGCCGGCACCGCCAAAAGTCGGAATCACGTTGAAAGAAAGCAGCACCTATACAGATTTTGCAAATATCAATACAGGTGGAATCACACCGGATGGAAGGGACGGCGTCAATGAAGTAAGTTATCTGATACTGGAATGTATGGATGAAATGAAACTTCTTCAGCCAAGCTCCAATGTACTGATCAGTCGCAAGACACCGCAGAATTTTTTGAAAAAAGCATGTGAGATTTCCCGAAAGGGATGGGGACAGCCTGCTTTTTATAATACAGATGCGATTGTGCAGGAACTTCTGAATGCCGGAAAGACCATTGAAGATGCCAGAAAGGGTGGAACCAGTGGATGCGTGGAAACAGGTGCATTTGGAAATGAAGCCTATATTCTGACCGGTTATTTTAATATCCCGAAGGTGCTGGAACTGACATTGTTTAATGGTTACGATCATACGAGCGGAAAACAGCTGGGACCAAAGACCGGTTATGGATATGAATTTGAAAGCTATGAAGAACTGTGGAATGCCTTTTGTACACAGATGGAGTATTTTCTGGATATTAAGATCAGAGGAAGTCTTGTGATCGAAAAAATATATGCAGAAGAGATGCCGGTTCCGTTTCTTTCAATTCTCACGAATGACTGCATTTCCAGAGGAAAAGATTATAATGCAGGTGGAGCGAGATACAATACCAGTTACATTCAGGGTGTGGGAATCGGTACGATTACGGACTGTCTAAGTGCAATAAAATATAATATTTTTGATAAGCAAAAATTCTCAATGAAAGAACTTATGGATGCTATGGAGGCGGATTTTGAAGGATATGACAGAATCCGGAATCTGGTGACAAACCGTACACCGAAATATGGAAACGACGATGATTATGCAGATGAGATTATGGAAAAAGTATTTGAATTTTACCGCAAGAGTGTGACCGGACGCTGAAACAACCGTGGCGGTACTTATCGGATCAATATGCTTCCGACGACCTGCCATGTATATTTCGGAGATGTTATGATTGCGAGTCCGAACGGAAGACATGCCCACAAACCGGTATCAGAGGGAATTTCACCGGAAAAAGGTGCGGATGTGAACGGACCGACAGCAGTTATTAAATCCTGTGCAAAGATGGATCATCTGTCAACGGGAGGAACACTTCTGAACCAGAAATTTACACCGTCCGTTGTGGCGGGCGAAAACGGACTGGAACAGATGGCAAATCTGGTTCGCTCGTACTTTAATCTGGACGGACATCATATCCAGTTCAATGTCATAGACCGGCAGACTCTGATCAATGCACAGAAACATCCGGATGAATACCGTGATCTGATCGTTCGTGTGGCAGGCTACAGTGATCATTTCCGAAATCTTGACAAAGCACTTCAGGATGAGATCATCGAAAGAACAGAGCAGAGTTTTAATTAGAAAATATGTCAGAGAAGGCAGCCGCAGAGCTGTCTTTTCTGTTATATTAGATGTGAAATGACGCGCATCTCGCAGCAAGAATGCCGAGGCATTCTTGAATAATAAAAGTACAAAGCAGCAAAAGGAGGACATGATCATGAAAAAAGAGTATATGTATGCGGGAACTTCGGTACTATGTTTTGGAACAGTGGCAACAGCGTCAAAGCTTCTGATGAATCAGCTGGATGCAGTTTATGTGCTGGCATTTTCGTTTCTGGCAGCAATGTTGTTTCTGGGAATTTATAACTGGAAAAAGGGATATTTACATGAATTACGTGAACTGTCCCGTAAAACGGTGATCCGCATGGTGGTGATCGGTTCACTGGGTGTATTTTTTTATAATTATTTTCTGCTTCTGGGGACAGCGCGTCTGGAAGCACAGACTGCTTTTGTGATCAATGAACTGTGGCCGGCACTGATCATTCTTTTTTCCTGGTGGACCCTTGGGGAAAAGATGAACATCGGAAAAGCAGCGGCAGTTGTTTTCTCTTTTCTCGGAATTCTGGTTGTGACAACGGATGGAAAGCTGACAGAGTTCGCTGTCGGGGATGCAAAGGGAATTCTGTTTGCCCTGCTGGCAGCAGTCTGCTATGGTTTGTATTGTACGTTGAATAAGAGAGAAAGTTATGACAAAAACCTAAGCGTTATGGTTTCTTATGTAGCAGGTACGGTGACGGCATTTATCCTGATTCTGATACAGGGAAAAATCGAAGCGCCGACTCTGAGCCAGACGGCTGGAATGATCTGGAACGGAGTCATCTGTAATGCACTTCCGTATCTTACCTGGGCGCTGGCGTTGGATCTCGGAAATACAGCTGTGATCGCAAATCTGGCATATCTGACACCTTTTGTATCACTTCTGTGTACACACTTTGTACTGGGAGAGAAGATCACCGTATTTTCTGTACTGGGTCTGGTATTGATCGTAACAGGAATTGCGATTCAGATGCTGGTAAATAAAAAGATAGGGAAGAATTCGTGCAGAGCACGAATTCTAAGATAAAAAAGTGGATATCTGCCAGTTTTAGGCGCACTCTAATAAGCCCCTGGCTTTATGGAGTTGGTAAGTCCTATGCTATGAGAGGCTTTACGCTTCGAATGTATTCATGATGGTTGATTTTGTCTGCAAGAACAACAGTAATGAGTTGTGTGATGCCGGCAAGAATCAGATCTGCATGCAGAGTCTTTTTATTTTGAGTCCGGCGCCCTGCAAGACACAGATTATCCTTGATGTGATTGATATCTCTTTCCACTACAGTCCTGATTTTATAAGTATCATCCCATTCTTCGGTTCCACGGATTGTCCCGGGATAAGCACGAAGGTTCTTTTCAGGATATATGTATATCATACAATCATGCAAGCATGAACAGATTTTTGATCTTTTTCCTCTGATATCATAAAAAAACATTAACAAAATTTGTAAAACAATATTGTTGAAAAATGATAATTGACAAATTTGAAGTTGATGATATACTAAACTCATAAAAACGTTTGCGCAAACGATTGCTTACAGAAAAATATAATTAGGAGGAAAAAGATGCAGAAAAATAATATGTCTTTTTTAAAAAATCTTACAACAGTTGCAGATGCGAGAACTGCCAGAGCTTCCAGCTGGGATCAGAGTGGAAGAAACAAAGATTACTGGCTGGTAAATGCAGGCGACACAGCAGTTATGGCAGATATTGAGGGACCAGGCTGTATCAATCATATCTGGGTGACAACCTTTTGCAGAGAAATCCTTGGTCCGTCTATCCAGCATCCGATTCTGAGCGGTTCTGTTGCACCGGTAACCGAGATGGAAAATGCAGAAGGTGTTAACTGGGAGCTTAATGATCCAGATTACTATCGCAAGGTTCTGATTCGTATGACCTGGGATGATTTTGATGGTCCCAGTGTACTGGCACCGTTGGGAGATTTCTTCTGTATCGGTCATTCCATGCCGTCAAGCTTTTCATCTATTCCTTTTAATGTATCCTCAAGACCTTGTGAAGAGCTGACCTTTGGTGGGACTGCTTCTATGAATTGTTATTTTCCGATGCCTTTTAACAAACGGGCCAAAATAGAGGTGATCAATGAAAATGAAAGACCACTTGGTCTGTTTTTCCATATTGATTATGAACTTTATCATGAAGAGACTCCAGATATTGCTTACTTTCAGGCAGCATGGAGACGTGATATGCCATGCAGTGGATGGGGAAATGATCTTTGTGTAAACTCTCCGGAAGTAAACAGTGTCCCTAATCTTGACGGGAAAGAGAATTTCCTGATGCTGGATACAAAAGGACGCGGTCATTATGTCGGTTGTAATCTTTCTGTACTTCATTTCCAGGGAAGCTGGTGGGGAGAAGGCGACGACATGATTTTGATCGATGATGAAGAAGAACCTAGCATTAATGGAACAGGTGCTGAGGATTATTTTAACCATGCATGGGGAATGCAGAGAAATCAGTCACCTTATAATGGTACGATTATGCATGACGGAGATACAAAAGGATATCAGGTATCCTACAGATTCCATCTTACAGATCCAATTCATTTCAAGAAGCATATTCAGATCAGTATGGAACATGGCCATGCAAATCATCTGTCAGATGACTGGGCATGCACAGCGTACTGGTACCAGGCAGCTCCTGTTACTGCGGTAACCATTCAGCCGGTAGAAGAGAGAATTCCGCTTAAGAGAACTTTTGATATTCCGAAACCGGCTCATCAGGTGGAACTTACACCGGAGATGCAGGAAGCTTACAGAAGCCGAAATGAAAGAATGGAAAAATTTAAAGTTGAAAAGGCAGAACAGATCAGACTTAATGCAGCAAGAACAGCACCGTCAGAAGCAGGAAACAAAGAACTGGCTCATAAAGTAAAAGAAGAATTTGACAAAGAAAAATAAATAAGCACATGGTGCATTAAAAAAATGGAGGGTTTTTTATGAAGTTAAAAAGATTTTTATCAATCATTATGGCTTTGAGTATGACTACAGCGGTATTTACCCCTGTATATGCAAGTGAAAAAAAAGAAAAGCTTACTCTCTGGGATTTCCATAATGGCTCTGAGGCAGAATCTGTCCAGGAAATGGTTGATGAATATAATCAGTCACAGGATAAAGTGGAAATTGAATATTCAAGTGTTAATCAGACAGATTATACCACAACACTTGTGACGACCGCATATGCAAATGGTGAATGCCCTGATATTCTCTGGGTAGAACCGGCAACTTACAAAAAATTCACGGAAGCAGGAATGTTGGCAGACCTTTCTTCCTACTATACAGATGATCTGAAAAAGGATATTCTTCCCTCATTCCTTGAAGCGGCAACCGGAGACGATGGAAAAATTTATACATTGCCATTTGAGTGTGAGACTCTTGGACTGTTTTATGATGCGGATGTACTTAAAGAAGAAGGCATTGAACCACCGACAACGTGGGAGGAACTGAAGAGTGCAGCTGAAAAACTCACAACAGATGACAGATATGGAATCGTTCTTCCGGTAGAAAAAACAGCATATACACTGTTTAACTGGTGGCCATTTATGTGGATGGATGATGCAGATATTTATGATGCTGATGGTAATGTAACAATTGGCAGCGACAATATGGCAGATGCCCTTGATTTCTGGGGATCATTTTATCAGAACGGATACTGCCCATCATCATTACAGAGCGGCCCATGGAGTATTGATAATATTGCAAATGGCGTAGCTGCTATGCAGATTGGCGGAACCTATATGATAAATGCAGCAGAAGAATACAACAAAGATGGACATAATATTGGAGTTGTACCGCTTCCGACACCGGAAGGAAAAGATGCTGTAACTGTCGCAGGAGGACAGATGCTGGGAGTTTCCAGTCAGAGCAAAGATGTTGATGCAGCAGCTGATTTTATTTTCTGGTGTTTCGGAAGTGATGATACAACTAATGCCGTAAAATGGTGTACAGAAACTAAATTTGCATATCCGGTACGTCAGTCCATAATCGATAAAAATAAAGACCTTTTCCAGGAAGGTATAAAGGCAACCTTTACTGAATTTTATGACACAGCAAGACCTGAACCACAGTATCCAACTGAAGTATCAGATATTATGGGGGATACACTGCAGGCTGTAATGTTTGGAGGAAGCTCAGGTGAGGAAGCAGCAAAGGATGCACAGGAAAAGATTGAAGCATTAAAATAAAACACAAAAGAGGTAGAATTATGAAGCAGAAAGGAAAAATATCCGGTAAAAAAATGAAGCAAATGCTTGTAACATATACATTTGTTCTTCCTGATTTTATTGGTCTTCTGGTTTTTATTATCATACCAATCATATATTCGTTTTATATGAGTTTATATAACTGGAATTTTGCGAATATAAAAGAATTTATTGGATTACAGAATTATGTAACAATGTTTAGTGATTCTGAATGGTGGCAGTCTCTGGGAAGAACCTTCAAGTTGACTTTAATGTATGTTCCGGCATTGTTTATCTTGTCCATTCTGTTTGCGGTTCTGATCAACTATGTCAAGAACGAAAAAGCGGCTGGATTTGTAAAAACAGCTTTTCTGCTTCCATATTCTATCACATCTGTAATTGCAAGTTGTCTGTGGATGTTCCTTTATATGGAAAGAAGCGGATTTATCAATGTATTTTTGAAGGCAGTTGGACTGAAGGGAGAAAAGTTTCTGGGGTCCACCTCTCAGGCAATGGTTTGTATTGCGATTGTTTTGATATGGATCAATCTGGGCTACAATATTATTCTTTTTCTCTCAGCAATAAAAGACATACCTTATAGTTATTATGAAGCGGCAAAACTGGATGGAGCCAATTCCTGGCAGGTTTTCTGGAAGATAACGTTTCCATTATTGAAACCTACAAGTGTTTTTGTACTGATCACATCGGTGATTGCATCCTTCCAGTGTCTGGATCTTATCATGGTAATGACCGGAGGCGGGCCGGCAAAATCCACAGAAGTTGCCAGTCTGTATATCTACAAACAGTCATTTGAAATGATGAAGGCTGGATATGGAGCCGGATTGTCAGTTGTAATGTTTCTAATTCTGACAGTGCTTGCCGTTATCATGTTAAAAATAAATGGAAAGGAGGAATGATGATATGAAGAAAAAAACAAATAACATACTTGCAGTAATTCTTATAGTATTGGGAATTGTAATGTTGTTTCCGATTTACATTTTATTTATGGTCAGTTTTAGAAATGAAAAAACTGTTTTTGTAGGATCACTGATCACAGCATCTCCTTCTTTTGAAAGTATAAAATCAGCGATAACACCGGATTTTCTTGTTGCAATCGGTAATTCATTTCTTATTGCAGTAGCAGTTACGATTATTGCTTTAATTCTTCATTCAATGTGTGGATACGCATTTGCAAGAATGAATTTTCCGGGGAAAAAGCCGATGTTTACAGTGATTATCAGTACTTTGATGATTCCTGTATCGTCTATTCTTGTACCTTTGTTTATGATATGTAAACAATTAGGAATTACAAACAGCTATGCTGGAATTCTGTTACCGGCATTGTTTAATGCTTATGGTATATTTTTGTTCAGACAGTTTTATATGAGTTTCCCTGTAGATCTTGAAGAGGCTGCAAAACTGGATGGCTGTTCTACCTACAGAATGTTTTTCACAATTATTTTTCCACTTTCACGACCGATCATTATTCCACTGTGTATTGCCTTTTTCCTGGGTAACTGGAACAATTATCTTTGGCCGTTGATCGTAAATAAGAAACCGGAATATCGAACAATTATGGTGTATCTCGCAAATATGGTTGGAGGCTATAACACGAAGTGGAATGTGGTTATTGCAAGTGCAATGCTGGCCTGCTTGCCGGTATTTCTGATATCGCTTTTCCTGCAAAGCCATCTGCAGAACAGCATAAAAATGTCAGGCATCAAATAGGAGGGAAAGCTTGTGGAAATCAGAGAAAGTTATGAAACCAGAAGACGCGAAGAAGAATACAGGGCAGCTCTGGAAAAATCAGTACATTATTTTAGTGGGAACAGCTATATTACAGAACTCAGAAAAATGGGTTATGATCAGGCAAAACTGCAGGTAGAATATGAAACAGAAGAATCTGGAAAGCAGATAATCTGCAGTGCGGCAGCAGAAACAAAAACATTTTTTGACACAAAGGCTACAGAAAAATTCAGTGCAAAAAATAGTCTTTTTAAATGCGAAGATGTGAATATTTATGGTGATATCAGGCAAATTTACAGCCTTGAAAATAATGGTAAAAAGACAGTTTACGGTTTGACAGAATCAGATGGGATACAGAACTATATCACCATTCCCTATGTTTCAGGAGAAGACGGGAAAGTATATGAAGACATTTCCTCTCATAGAATCTGGAAGCGTGAATTTAGTGCAAAAACATCAGATCTGGACTGTGCGCTGAGATTTCGTATCGCACCGGATATCTGGCCGAATATAAAAATCAAAGAAGCAGATTTGTCACCTGAGGATATTTTTGCACATGCTTATGAAGCTATTTTTGATATAGAAACAAAAGGTAAAAAACAAGTGGAAATTCAGCTCCCTTATCAGACATTTTACTGGAATTCTGATACGGAAATGCTTATATGCGGAAAGTACCAGATTGAAATAAAATGCGATGAAAAGCTGTCCTTTGTAGCAGTATTTGACCAGTATGTAACAGAAATTATCGCAGGTGATAAGGTGCTGGTACTGCTGAATAATCTGACCAATGAAGCAAAAGAAATCAGTGTTATTGATATCAGTGGAAATCTTGGAAAAATCCGAGTTGGAGAAAATAATGATCCACATATCCATGTAGTGACAGAGAAAGAAACAGAGACTGAGATTACTGTATATGGACTGAGAGGTCTGGCATACAGTAAAGAAGCAACAGAAGCATTGAGAAGAAAAAAGAGCGAAGACAGGCTTATCTTCGCAAATGACAAGTTTAAAGTTTATGATAATCATGTTGAAGATATCTGTTATGGGAAACCGGATGCGTATATCATAAACTCAGAAGAAATTGTGTCAGCAGACAGGATTCTTGAAGAATTTCAATGGAGAAAAACAAAATGGGGCGACATGACAAGAAAGTCATGGAGAACAGACAAGTGGACAGCAGATAGGAATCTGAAAAAATATCCTATACTGAAATCCAGTTCTGATATTCTTTCCGCAACATGGAATCTGGCGATGACAGTCTTTGACCGTTGTACCGATGGCGGATATGCACTTCCCGGACAGGAACATATGTGGCAGGCAGGACTCTTTCAGTGCAAAGGGGAGGGTTTTGGAGTCTGGCTGAGGGATTCTGTGCATATAGCGATGCGTGGCGGCAGTCTGATCGATCCGGAAACAGCAGGGCGTTCCCTTTTGTATGCTATAAAAAAAGGATTTGACAATGGAAGCGACGGACCGGCAATGGGGGCTGTCGGATTGTGGGATTATTATCTGGCTACTGGCGACAGAAGCTTACTTGAAGATGGATATGACGTACTAAGAGAAACAATGACAGAGATTGAAAACAGATATAATGAGGAAAAAGGTCTTGTACGTGCAGAACAGTCTACTTCTAATGATGCTTTTCCCGAACCGGAAAATGCCGGTTATTCCCTGGGCAGTGAATGCTATTACATGAAGGCATATGATTCCATGGCAAAAATAGAAAAGCTTTTGCATGGAGAAAATGAAAATTCTGAAAAATGGAGTAAGGTTTCCGAGCAATTGCGTGAGAAAATTCGCGAGGAATACTGGAATGATGAGGCTGGATACTTTACCAGCGGACCAAAAGGCAGTGAAGCATATGAAAAGCAGATCTGGGAGACTTCTGGAGAGGAAGCTGCTCTGTGGGATAAGTTCCAAATTGCAACACCAAAACAGCGAAGAGAAATCCTGAACAGTGGAATACATACTGCAATGACACCATATGGAATCCGCTTGTTCCCTCACAGGAAAGAGCGTAACCATTTTGTGGGACCGGTATGGCCGGTATGGGAATCCGGATTTGCTTCTGCGGCAGCTGAAACACAGAACAAAGAACTTTTGCTTACAATGCTTGCACAACAGATGAGAACAGCAGTTCTCCATAAAAACTTTCATGAAGTTCTTGAAGCTGATACAGGGAAATCCTGGAGATGGCCGGGACAGCTCTGGCATGCCTGCGGATTTGCCGCACAGGTTTTATATGGTATTTTGGGAATCAGCTATGATGAGCAGGGCCTGAGATTTCAGCCATGTGTTCCAGAGGCCTTTAAAGGACTTGAAATAGAAAATCTGAATTACCAGTCAGCAAAACTAACTGTCAAAACAAGTGGCGTTGGAACTGTGGAATATGTTATACTTGATGGTGAAAAAGTTGATTTTATACCATATGGTCTGACTGGAAATCATATAGTCCATATTAAGTTGAAAAATTAACATGAACAGAGAGTGAAAGCGTATGAAAGCAAAGATTACAGATGTGGCCAAAAAAGCCAACGTTTCCATATCTACAGTATCGCATGTGTTGAATCACACACGTTTTGTATCCGAAGAGACCAGAAAAAAAGTCATGGATGCAGTAGAAGAATTGGGATATTCACCGGATGCATCTGGCAGAACTTTTCGCACCGGCAAAAAAATGATGATAGGACTTGTTGTACCAGATATTACAAACTCCGTTTTTGCTGCACTTATTGAAGATGTAGATGATGTGATATCAAAACAGGGATATAATTTGGTTATTTCCAATACAAGAGATAATCTTAGAATGGAAAAACAGGCGTTAAGAAGCCTGGCATCAGGTGTTGTAGACGGAATTGTGATTGCTTCTACGGCAGAAGAGTTTCAAACAATAAAGAGCCAAATGCCAGATAAGTTTCCACTGGTATTCATGGATCGAGTGTTGCCAGATCGAAATTATGACAGTGTTATTTTGGATTGTCGGGAGGCAACTGCCAAAATGCTGGAAGAAATGATTGGAAATGGATTTAGAAAGATTGGTTTTCTGGTCGGTCTGCCACAGATTAGCCCAACATATGAAAGGGTAAGTATCTATCAGGAGATTTTAAATAAGCATGGCATACCGGAAGAAGAACAATACATCCGGTACATCGATCGTAAGAATAATACGTATGATGTAGCCAGTGAGCTGATTGAAAAGGGATGTACAGCGCTTATAGCGACAAACACAGCAATGACTCACAGTGTGTTGAATTGTGTGGAAGACAGAGGGTTAAAGCTTGGAGAAGAGATTGTTATAGGTGGTTTTGTAGATTCTGATTTTGCAAATCGCTTTATGCATAAGATTCCGGTAGTTTATGAGCCGATGAAAGAAATGGGAAAACTTGCCGGAGAGATGATTGTAAAAAAAATAGAAGATAAAAACGAAAAATTTTCTGTAAAAGCGCTGCTATGTGAATATGACTCTAATAACTTTTACAGAAATCAGGCAGCGAAATACAAAGTAACAGGAAACACAGACACCACACAGACAAAGAGTATGCTGTAATGAAAGTTGACATTATATCACCTTTCAGACAAAAGAGAGGTATTTTATGTTAGAAAATAAATTGTTTAAATTTGAAGAGGGTGTTGTATCAAGATGGGCAAGCTATGAAAATCCAGATGGTGCAAAAGGTGCTGGTGGAACAGTGAGAAATGGCAGAAAAGGAGCTCCTTGGTTTACACTGAATCCAGGAGAGAGCCGGGTTTTAGCTCATGCTGAAAATACAAGTGGTATTATCCGACGCATGTGGATTACAATTAGTGATCAGACCCCAGAAACTTTGAGAGGAATAAAATTGGAGATGTTCTGGGATAATAGCGAGAAGCCTGCAGTAAGTGTTCCATTTGGTGACTTTTTCTGTGTGGGATTGGGAAAAGTTGCAACATTTAAAAATGCATTATTCTCAAATCCGGAAGGACGTAATTTCAGCACCTATATTCCAATGCCATTCAAAACAGGTATGAAAATTTTAGTTACAAATGAATCCAGTGTTACGATTAAGCATTTTTACTATGATATTGATTATACACTGGGTGATAAGTTCATAGAGGATACTTTGTATTTCCATGCTTTCTTTAACAGAGAAAATCCTACACACATGAAAAAAGATTTTGAATTGCTTCCATACATTGAAGGAAAAGGAAGATTTTTAGGCACTAATATGGGTGTTCGGTGCAATAAAAAACTGTATTCAGATACATGGTGGGGCGAGGGTGAATTCAAAGCGTATATTGATGGCGATACTGATTATCCGACCATATGTGGTACAGGTGTAGAGGATTATATTGGAACAGCATGGGGACAGGATTATTATTATGATCTGTACTGTGGCTGCCCGGTATATGATAAGGAGAATATGGAATTGTGCTGTTACCGTTTCCACATTCCGGATCCTATTTATTTCAACAGTAATTTTAAAGCAACGATACAGCAGATAGGTGGAGTTGACAGAGATGATTATTTCCATCATGCTCAGTTGCTGTATAAGAATAAGATAGCCAATAATCAGGTGATTTCTGTTGATGGAGATCCTATAGATTTTGCGGATATTCCAATGCTGAATGGTATCCCTCTTTTATTTGAAAGGGAAGATGACTGGTCATGCTGTACTTATTTCTACTTAGATAAGCCAGAAAATAATTTACCGGAATTAATGGATGTTTCCGAAAGGACAAAAGATTTAGTTGCCCGCCCTGGTTTTATGGGAAAATATCCACAGGATATGCCGCTGTTTCGTTAGCAGCCGGTAAGTGAAAATCATAAGTGAAAGCTTATAAGACTTTCCTGCAATGTCTGATATAATGATATTCAGATACTGTAGGAAAGTTTTTTTACTTTAGATGGATCGTGAGGACAGCAGGGAATGCCGTTTTCATTTACAGTATAGTCAATCCCTTCTATAGTGAGCTTTGTCTTCAGGGGGATAAAAGCCTTCTGAAATCCAATTTCTTCAAAGAGGGTCTTGTAGATTTTAATGGCATCAAAGGCGGCATCTCCAAGATTTGTATTCATCTGGAGAATCAGATTTCTTTTCAACAACGATGTCCGGATGAGCCTGAAGGAAGTCTTTGTTATAAAAAGTAATGTCACGGACGATGCCAAGACCATTTGTAATGATGCCAAATTTATAGGCGTAACAGAAATGTCCATTGATGTACATCTGCTGGATTGCCTGATTGGAAGTCGCATGAGTCGGCATGGAGCCATAAGCTGCTTTGTAAGGATCATAGGAATCATCAAGGTTATGGGATTTTTTGAAAGCCTTTAGCTGCTTGATAATGCGGTTTGCGTATTTAGAATTATTTTCTGTAACCCAAGCTTCAATACCGGAGGTATCAAAGATTGTCATGGAAGCTTTATTTTTAACAAGAAAAAATGCCGTGTTTATGCAGCTTTTTGCGTTTCGCAAACGCCTAATAAAAAGATGGATGGGCGGTCAGAAAGGATTGCTTCGGAAATGTAAAATTAAAACAGGACAAAAAAATATCTCCGGGTGTGATTAAGGGAAAGAGAAGGGATCACATCCGGAGATACTTATCGGGATTTGGAATATATTCAGGGGTTCTTATATTACTCAGACATTGTTTCTGTATTCATATGGAAGTACCTTTGTCCGGTTAAAACTCGGGCAGTCACGAACCCATTCCAGAGATTCCTTGATGATCGCAGTCTGCATTGGAACGATGTTTGGTTCGCCGGCATTGGAACCGATCGGTACATGAGGTGCTGTAATTCTCGGTGCACCCTGCTGTCTCGCAATCGGAGGAAGAGCAGCGATCACACAGCAGCTCATTCCGGCTTCTTCGCAGCATCTGGTTACAATTGTCGCGGAACGGTGACAGGTACCACATCCACCGGTACAGAGGACGATATCAACGCCCTGTTCTTTGAGTTTTCTGGCAATTTCAGGTCCTGTTTCATTCATAAATTTCTCCACGTTTCCGCCGCCGCCCATGAAGGTGTAGGTTTCTGCCGGGAGGGAACCGATGAAGCCTTCTTCTACCAGTTCATGAAGACGGTCGATCGGGAACATGGCATTGACATCTTTGTTGATATCGGAGTTATCGAAGCCTCCGTGTGTAACCATCAGCATATCGGACGGGGTGTCAAAAGAGATCGTACGATAAGAAAAATCTCCGGATGTATTGAATGGTGTCTGATCTTTGCGATGGATACCGCCGGCTGTGATAAATGCGACTTTACATTCACTCAGTGGCTTCTTTAATTCAATAAATACCGGTTTTGGTGTGATCGGTACAAAAATTTCTGACTGCATGCTACCTGCATTGTTTAACCAGTTTATCATTTCTGTAAAAGATACGGCACTTCTGTTTGTAATTGTTGTCAATGAGATCACAAAACAGATCCAGAACTATGCTGCCATCAGTTTCAAGACGATTCAGGCTTATACGACAGGCGCGATTTTTTATGTTGTGCTGATATCGGTTCTTATTATTTTGCAGAAGCAGGTAGAAAGAAGAATCAGGGGGTAAAGGCATATGATCAAAATTTCGAATTTACAGAAAAGATTTGATGATCTCGAAGTGCTGAGAGATGTAAATATTGATGTGGCAGAAGGGGAAGTTGTCTGTATCATCGGTCCTTCCGGTTCCGGCAAAAGTACATTGCTTCGCTGCATTAACCAGCTTGAAACACCTACAGCGGGCGGGATTGAATATGATGGAAAGAGTATTACCGGTGGGGAAATGAAACTGAGAGATTTTCGTGAGGAAGTAGGAATGGTCTTTCAGAGATTTAATCTGTTTCCGATGAAAACCGTTCTCGAAAATGTGATGCTGGCACCGGTGCTGACGAAAAAGAAAAATAGAACAGAAGCAAAAGAAAAAGCTATGGAGCTGCTTGGCAAAGTCAACATGGCGGACAAAGCGAACAACAGACCGTCTACGTTGAGTGGTGGACAGCAGCAGCGAGTTGCGATTGCCCGTGCGCTTGCAATGGAACCCAAAGCACTTCTTTTTGATGAACCGACTTCGGCACTGGATCCGGAGCTGGTAGGTGAAGTGTTAAATGTTATGAAAGATCTGGCAAAAGAGGGCATGACAATGATCGTGGTTACTCATGAGATGGGATTTGCCTGTGATGTGGCGGATCGGGTTATTTTTATGGCAGACGGATATGCGGTGGAAGAGGGAAAACCTTCGGAAATGTTTACAAATCCTAAGAACGAGAGAACAAGAGCGTTTCTTTCAAGAATTCTGAACAGTTAGGGATGAGGTGAGCTGTTATGGCAGAGAAGAAATATATTGTTACGATCACAAGACAGTTTGGAAGCCTGGGCCGTCCGATTGCCCGGGAAATGTCAGAGATACTTGGAATCGAATATTATGACAGAGACATCGTGGAAGAAACATCAAAGAAAATGAATCTTCCGGTGTCAAAAATAAGTGAACATGAGGAAACATACAGTACCAATCTTTTTTCCATGCTGCTTCCGTTGGGCTCCGATTCGATCGCGAAGCAGGATGAAATCTATAATGTGCAGAAACAGGTCATCCGTGAGATGGCAGAAAAGGAATCCTGTATTATTGTAGGAAGATGTGCCGATTATATTTTCCGTGATCACAGAAATGTTTTAAATATATATATTTATGCGCCGGTAGATGCACGTTATAAAAACTGTGTGGAAGTACTCAAGATGAAACCGGAAGAAGCCACAAAAATGATTTATAAGGTCGATAAGGCACGAACCGCATATCACAAACGCTATGCAAAGTATGCCCCGGGAGATCCGGACAGCAAACAGATTATGATCGATTCCAGTATGCTAGGGGTTCGGGGAACAGCGGAAATTCTGGCAGAGATTGTGCAGAAGAGATTCGGGCTGTAGAATGGAGAGAAACTACTGGCTGATTTTTAATGAAAGAAGAAAACCTGGAAGGATAGAACAAAGAGTGTAAACGCTGTATTCAACTGTCAAAGAGAAGCGTTCGATATTTTTTCAGATTTCAGATTTTGTATCTTTAAAAAAGAATATCAGAGTGCTAAGATAGACAAGGCGAAAATCAATAGTTATGGAGGAATATAAATTGACAGAAGAATACGAGACACAAAAGACACAAAACCTGCCGGTGTTGCGGGGCGAACTGGCATTGCTGGTGGTTGTACTGATCAACAGTCTGGGTGTTGTGCTGATGCTGTATTCCGGCTCCGGCATCTCTGCAATCTCCAGCGTACCATATGCATTTTCGGAAGTGTTCAACAAGATTTCCCTCGGCACATGGACCTACATTTTCCAGGGACTTCTGGTATTATCCCTGATGGTCATGCGAAAAAAATTTGTCGCACCGTATCTTTTCAGTTTTGTTGTTGGATTTGCATTCAGCGAAATGCTTGATGTACATGAGATGTGGATTAATGTGCTGCCGACTGCAATCGGATACCGGGTAATTTATTTTATCATCAGTTACCTGCTTCTCTGCATCGGAATCGCACTTTCCAACCGTTGCGGCCTGCCGATCATCCCGACAGACCTATTTCCGAGAGAGCTGGCTGGTATTACAAAAGTAAAATACTCCAGAATCAAGATCGGATATGATGTTACCTGTCTTACAATAACTGCACTGATGACATTAATTATTCTCGGTCACCTGGACGGACTCGGAATAGGTACGATCCTTGCCGCATTTACTATGGGAAAAGTAATCGGAATGATCGGTGACAAAATGGATCAGCATGTAAGATTCGTATCCTTTATGACAAAGAAAACAGCATAAGAAGCTATCGCTTACGAAACTGCGAAACGAGGTACATGATCACACCGGCAACGATCATAACCGGGATCAGGACACCAAGGATCGTAACCAGCAGAAGTAATACGACAGCAGCAATCAAAATGACAGCAACCTTGCCGTACCATGTGGAAAGATCCAGCTTAAAGCTGTGTTTCTTAACATGTCCCCGGGCGGAATCGGAGCTGTCATATTCATTATAACCGGAAGTTCCTTCGCTGTATGTGGAAGAATATGTGCTTCCGTTCTGCGGATTGCCGGCATCGACTTCTGTATCAAGAAGCGTCCGGGCAATCAGGCGGGGATCTCCGAGTTCGTTCAGAATATCAGTTTCGGTATGGCCTTTTTGCTGTTCGTCTTCAATATAATTGCGATAATACTGCACATGTGCAGCAACATTTCCTTCCGGCATCCGACCGGAAAGCTGATTATATAAAATATCAAGAAATTCTGTTTTATTCATCATTTATCTCCATATGAAACAATCTTATATCAGGATTTACAGACTTTTTTCAGATTGGCAATATCATACCACATACATCCACATCGGCAAAGAGATTGAAGTATTAAATTTTTCTAAAAACAGAAGGAACAAAGTTGAGTTTTTCAGAGAATTGTTGATGTTTTGATTGGAAAATATTATAATAAAAATAAGTTTTTGTAAGGGATAAAACAAAAATCAGGGAGGATTTACAAAATGAGTGTAAATGAAGCAAAGACAGCAATTTTAAATAACAAAACAGCGCTTGGAATCGAGTTCGGATCTACAAGAATCAAAGCAGTTCTGGTGGATGATAAATACAATCCAATCGCATCCGGAAGCTATGATTGGGAGAACCGCTACGAAAACGGTGTCTGGACATATTCTCTGGATGATATTCATAAAGGTCTGCAGGGATGTTACAGCGACCTTGTGAAGGATGTAAAGGAAAAATATGACGTGGAGCTTACCAGCGTCGGAGCACTTGGAATCAGTGCCATGATGCATGGCTACATGCCGTTTGATAAAGAAGGAAAGCTTCTGGTACCGTTCCGCACATGGCGAAATAATATTACCGGTGAGGCTTCCGGGAAACTGATGGAACTTTTCCAGTATAATATTCCACAGAGATGGAGTATTGCACATCTGTATCAGGCAATCCTGAACGGAGAAGAGCATGTAAAAGACATCGATTATATGTGCACTCTGGAAGCATATGTGCATCGTTTGCTGACCGGAAAAAGAGTTCTTGGTATCGGTGATGCGGCAGGTATGTTTCCGATTGACTCCACGACAAAAGATTACAATCAGGAGATGGTAGAGAAATTTGACAAACTGGTAGAGCCTTATGGATTCCCGTGGAAACTTCGTGATATTATGCCGGAAGTCATGGTTGCCGGACAGGATGCAGGTACTCTGACTGAAGAAGGTGCGAGATTCCTTGACCCGACAGGCAAACTCAAAGCAGGCATTCCGATGTGCCCGCCGGAAGGTGATGCAGGAACCGGTATGGTAGCGACCAACAGTGTAAAACAGCGCACTGGTAATGTTTCCGCAGGTACTTCTGTATTTGCCATGATCGTTCTGGAAAAAGCACTTTCCAAACCATACAAAGAGATCGATATGGTAACAACACCGGCTGGTGATGCAGTTGCCATGGCACATTCCAACAACTGTACTTCTGATCTGAATGCATGGGTAAATGTATTTAAAGAATTTGCAGAAGCAATGGGTATGGAAGTGGATATGAACAAACTGTTTGGAACTCTTTATAATAAAGCTCTGGAGGGTGATCCGGACTGCGGCGGACTTTTGTCCTACTGTTATTTCTCAGGAGAGCATATGACAGGATTTGAAGAAGGAAGACCGTTGTTTGTACGTTCTCCTGAAAGCAAATTCACACTTGCAAACTTTATGAGAACGAATCTTTATACCTGTCTCGGAGCAATGCGGGTAGGTTTAAATATTCTGATCGATCAGGAGCATGTCAAGATCGACAGACTTTTAGGACACGGCGGACTGTTCAAGACCAAAGGTGTAGGACAGCAGATTCTTGCAGATGCAGTGAATGCACCGGTATCTGTTATGTCAACAGCAGGTGAGGGCGGTGCCTGGGGTATTGCGCTTCTGGCTGCTTACCTTGTGGACAGGAAGGACGGCGAGACTCTGGATGAGTTCCTGGACAACCGTGTATTTGCAGGAAATGAAGGAAGTACACTGGATCCGGAACCGGAAGGTGTCAAAGGATTTAATGAATTTATGGACAGATATCTGACGGGACTGCCGATCGAGAGAGCAGCGGTAGAATCAAAAATCTGGTAATAAGACAAAATGAAGATTAAGAACGTAAGTTGCTGTGAAAGAAATGAATGGCGATTTACGTTCTTTGTAAAGGAGAAAATAAATGCTTGAAAAATTAAAAGAAGAAGTTTACAAAGCAAACATGGATCTTCCGAAATACGGACTGGTTACTTTTACATGGGGAAATGTCAGTGGCATTGACCGTGAAAAGGGACTGTTCGTGATCAAGCCGAGTGGTGTGGAATATGATAAACTCAGACCGGAAGATATGGTGGTTGTTGATCTGAATGGAAACAAAGTCGAGGGTGAATATAATCCGTCATCAGACACACCAACCCATGTGGTTCTTTATAATTCATTTCCGAAGATTGGCGGAATCGTACATACACACTCTGAATGGGCGACGAGCTGGGCACAGGCCGGGAGAGCGATTCCATGCTATGGTACGACTCATGCGGACTATATTTACGGAGAAGTTCCATGTGTACGTAATCTGACAAAAGAGGAGATTGAGGAAGCATACGAAAAGAATACGGGTGTGTTGATCGCAGATTATTTCAAAGACCTTGATTATGAAGCTGTTCCGGCGGTACTTTGCAAGAATCATGGACCGTTTACATGGGGCAAAGATGCACATGAGGCAGTTCACAATGCAGTTGTGCTTGAGGAAGTGGCGAAGATGGCATGCCGCTGTGAATTGATCAATCCGCAGGTAAAACCGGCACCGCAGGAATTGCAGGATAAACATTACTACAGGAAACACGGGGCGAATGCTTATTATGGACAGATAAAAAAGTGATAAAGAATTCCCGGTGAGAAGAGAATGATAAAGTGAAGACTTCAGGAGGAGGGCTACATTGAAGTATTCTCTGGAACTGGCTCAAATCAGAACTTCTAAGATACCAGGATATACAGAACTTTGTTAAAAACGATACATAAAATATCGAACTCGCATCGCAGATGCTCAAACAGCGATATTTTATGTATCAACACAAAGCCCTGTATAATCCGGTATCTGAACGAAGTTCTTCAAGCGAGCCAGCTCCGGAGGATACTCACAGGCAGCTCGCTCGCCGGAGTCTTTCTTTTTATCCAGCCATTTCTCACCGGACTTTATCTGGGGTAGCGGAACGCGGCCCCGGGGCTTCCCTGAGGCTCCGGAAATACAGGGAGGATGGTGGAGGAGGGTTAAAGATAAAGAAATGTAATATAAAAAGACACTGAGATAGCCTGACCTCTGCAGGAGAACGTAGAAATACTTGGGATATAAAATGGCTGTGTTATGGACTCCCGGCACATTGTCTGAACGACAGTGAGTTATGTGCCGGGAGTTCATGTTTTTAACAGACAGGTTATATCCTTAGTATTTCCGGTCTCCGAAGCTGTCGGGATATCCAGTGTCTTTTATAGAACATAATCTTTAAATCACAAACATACCAGTGTATTTCCGGAAACAGGTCCCCGATATTTTAATAATCCTTCCCGGTAAACACGGCCACGCTCCTAGGTCTCATCACAAAGCGGCGATCGATCCGTGCCGCTTCCTCATCCGGATAGCAGTATTTTCCATTGCCGTCACCGTAAGTGTTGACATTCAGATGCCATGCACCACGTCCGTGAAGATCCGGCAGAGTGATCGTAACATCTTCCCAGAAAGTATTGACCGCAATATAGATCAGATCATCGTGTCCTTTTTCCTTATCATATCCTGCAAAGCTTACACAGAATGTACGTGCATCACGCGGAATATCTGTCTGATCAGCATTTACATTGTGTGTATGGATCGGATCCATGCCACAGACAGAAGTAGGAAGCTGTTTGTGGATGACAGGATGCTGTTTACGGAATGCAATCATAAATTTGAAAAATTCAAACAAATCTTTATTCTTTTCCAGCATTCGCCAGTCAAGCCAGGAAGTAATATTATCCTGACAGTAGCTGTTGTTGTTGCCGAATTTTGTATTGCCGAATTCATCTCCGGAAAGGAACATCGGTGTTCCGCGGCTGCACATCAGTACGGCACAGGCGTTGCGGATCATGCGCCTGCGAAGTGCGAGCACTTCCGGATCATCCGTGTCACCTTCCACACCACAGTTCCAGCTCCGGTTGTCGTCAGCACCATCGGTGTTGTTCCAGCCATTTGCCTCGTTGTGCTTTTCATTATAGGAATAAAGATCATAAAGCGTAAATCCGTCATGGCAGGTAAGAAAATTGACACAGGAATTATAACCGGCATAATTACTGTGATTATGATCATAAAATCCTCCATAGAGATCTCCGGATCCGGAAATACTCCATGCGGCATCCCACGCATGCCAGCAGTCACCCTTCAGAAAACTTCGAAGGGCATCTCTGTAACGGCCATTCCATTCTGCCCAGCGGCCGCTTGCAGGGAAACTTCCTACCTGATAAAGTCCGCCGGCATCCCACGCTTCTGCAATCAGCTTGACATTACTGAGGATCGGATCATTTGCAAGGGTACGGAGAAGAGGAGGATTGTTCATTGGTGAACCGTCTTCATTTCGTCCGAGGATACTTGCAAGATCAAAACGAAAACCATCGACACGATAGTTGATCGTCCAGTAGCGTAAACATTCCAGAATGAGCTGCTGAACAACCGGATGGTTACAGTTCAGAGTGTTGCCACAGCCACTGAAATTGTAGTAATTTCCGTCTGGAGTGAGCATGTAATAAATATTGTTGTCCAGTCCCTTGAAGCTGATGGTTTTGCCTTTTTCGTTGCCCTCAGCGGTATGGTTAAATACAACATCTAAGATGACTTCAATACCGTTGGCATGAAGCTCACGAATCAGCGTCTTAAGCTCGGTGCCTTCCTGGTTGTGCTCATTGGCTGCCGCATAGCTGCTGTTCGGTGCAAAGAATCCGACAGTATTGTAGCCCCAGCATTCAAGAAGCTGTTTATCGTTAACAGTACGGGAATTCATGGTTTCGTCAAATTCAAAGATCGGCATGAGTTCTACCGCGTTGATTCCGAGTTCTTTAAGGTATGGGATTTTTTCCATCAGGCCGGAAAAAGTACCTCTGTGTTTGACACCTGAAGATGGATGATGTGTAAAATCACGAACATGTAATTCGTAGATGATCAGGTCACAGAGCTCTTTTTTTGACTGTGGAGTATCACCCCAGTCAAAACGGTCGCGGACAACCCGTGCATGATAGTTGTGATCCCAGCGGATTCCCCACGTACGCTGTCCTGCGACAGCTTTTGCATAAGGATCCAGAAGGATATTGTTTTTGTCGAAGAGAAGCCCTTTTTCCGGACGATAAGGACCATCCACACGATATGCATACTCGAATTCTTCGATGTTGAGTCCATAAACGATCATGGAATAGACATCACCAATCTTGTAGGCCTCCGGGAATGGAATGACGGCAAAAGGCTCTTCCTGTGCGCGGTGGAACAGAAGCAGTTCGCAGGAGGTTCCGCCGCAGGTATGAATAGTAAAATTCACTCCGTTCTGAAGCGGAGTGGCTCCGTTCAGATCATAGATACCCGGACGTACGGGAAATCCGGAGATTTCCGCCATTGGCACGGATTCATATGGATGATCGGATATAAATTTCTGATGATACGATTTCATTTTTTGCTCCAATTATAAGTCGTTAGTAAGATGTAATTTGTCAAGAATATAGAAAATAAGGCTAAGGATCATGGCAACCACACATGCGAGAACCATTCCGGTAAGCTTGACATTTCCGAGGTTCAGTGCGATTCCGGAAAGACCGACGATGAAAACAACAGAGGTTAGCGCGAGATTACGGGATTTGCTGTAATCTACCTGATTGTCAACCAGCATACGCAGACCGGAAGTTCCGATCATACCATACAGCAGGAATGAAATTCCGCCGATAACAGGTCCCGGGATCGTGTTGATCAGGGCGGCAAGTTTGCCGAGGAAGGAACAGCAGATGGAAAGAACTGCAGCGCCTCCGATAACCTGTACACTGTAGACTTTTGTCATGGCCATAACACCGATATTTTCTCCGTATGTTGTAGTCGGTACGGAACCGAGACATCCGGAAATCGTAGTGGAAAAGAAGTCTGCAAAAAGAGAACGGTGAAGTCCCGGATCCTTCAGAAGATCTTTGCCGACGATCTTGCTTGTTACGATCTGATGTCCGATGTGTTCAGAAGTTACAAGAAGCAGTGCCGGAAGAATGGTAAGGATTGCCTCCAGATTAAATTTCGGTGCCTGAAAATTCGGAAGTGCAAAAAATGCAGCTTCTTTTACTGCAGTGAAATCAAGAATGCCACATGCAGCTGCGGCAACATAACCTGCGATGATTGCGATCAGGATCGGAATAACGGACAGAAAACCGCGGAAAAGGATCTGGCCGAATACAGCAACTCCCAGTGTGATCAGAAATACAATCACATTTTTCATATCAATACTTTCGTCCAGAAGACCGGCTGTGCTGGCAGCACTTCCGGCAAGTTCCAGACCGATCAGTGCAACAACCGGTCCCATAGCTGCGGTCGGAAGAACAATGTCGATCCAGTTTGTTCCGCATTGACGTATGATCAGCGCAACAATCATTCCGCAGATACCGAGAACCACAAAACCGCCCAGTGCATACTGAAAACCGAATTTTGATGCAACCAGAAGTCCCGGTGACAGGAATGCAAAACTGGAACCCAGATATGCAGGTGCCTTGCCTTTTGTGATAAGAATAAATAAAAGTGTTCCGACACCGTTCATCAGAAGAACGATGGCCGGGTTGATCCCAAACATAAACGGAACCAGAACAGAGGCGCCGAACATGGCAAACATGTGCTGAATACTTAGGGGAATCAACAGATTAACAGGTACTTTGTCCTCTACTTGGATGATTTTTCTCTCCACGTTACCCTCTCTTTCTCATCTGCTCAAAGCAGATAAACTCAAATTCCAGACAATTATAACACAGCGCGGTTACTATGGGAACTTATTGACGAAATGTTGTTGCTTTTTTTAATAATTTATATTATAATCATCAGTGTAAAAAGAATTTACCCTTCAAAAATTCTTTTTTACATAACCCCTTATTTAATTATTTATACTCCCCTTGAAAGACCTGGTAGCTCCCCTACCGGGTCTTTCTCTTTGCTATTTTATAATTGTAAAAAATGAAATGGATAAGATTGGAAAGACTAATATTATTTCGTAAAATTCTGAATAAACTTTCAGGTTCGAGGAACAATAACTGATGTAATGAAGTTGCATTACAAAATGAACCAGGAGGAATGTACAAATGGCAAAAAATTATGAGAGTGAAAACAAGGCAAAAAACTATACGACTGACAAAACTTCCAACAGCAGAAATGCAATGGACAGCCAGAACTGCGGAAAAAACAGCTCAAAGAACGCTTCCAGAAACAGCTCAAAGAACAAAGCTTCCAATGCATATGATGCATACGACAAAACACAGGATGATTATTCTGACAGATACTAAAGAGAATTGCAGGTAAGATTTTCCCTTCTTATTAGAGGAGAGGCCGACAGAGGTTGGCCTCTTTTTTCGAGTGGTGCGAAAACAATAATTTTACATAGAGGAATGGAAGCTGGTGAAACTGCACACACAAAAAGACAGGGACATATGATAAATAAAAAAGGAAGGTTTGTCATGTTTCCGATTGAGACAATTTCTGCGAAGATGCTTGATTATTATGTCGGGCGTTCGGATGCGTTGATCATAGACCTGCGGGATACGGTTTCTTATCATAAAAGTCATGTAAAAGGAGCGGTTAATGTTCCGTATGGAGAACTGGAAAATGGATATGCTTTTCCAAAAGAAAAAATGCTTGTTTTTTATTGCGACAGAGGTGGTGCCAGTATGGTGGCTGCAAGGGAATTTGTGCGCAGAGGGTACAAAACACGATCGGTCATAGGAGGATTTGCGGCATACAGAGGAAGAAATCTTGTAATTTCCAGATAACCATGATAAGGTAGAATGTAAAGAATAACTGCTGGTGCAGCCCGGGCAGGAGCTGTGGGAGTGAATCGGCAGAGCAGAGGAGAATTTATATGAAATACATGTTTGCATCTGATGTGCATGGTTCGGCATATTATTGCCGTAAAATGCTGGAAACATATAAAAAAGAACAGGCAGAACGCCTGGTATTACTGGGCGATCTGCTTTACCACGGACCCAGAAATGATCTTCCGAAGGAGTATGCTCCGAAGGAAGTGATCAAAATGCTTAACGGTATGAAGCAGGAAATCTATGCAGTACGTGGTAACTGCGAAGCAGAGGTAGACCAGATGGTACTGGAATTTCCGGTGATGGCAGATTATTGCATTCTGGCAATCGACGGGCTGACTTTTTATGCGACACATGGACATGTCTATAATGAAAATAATCTTCCGCCGTTTTGTCCGGGAGATATCCTGATCCATGGACATACACATGTGCTGAAAGCAGAGCAGAGAGAGAATTACATCCTTCTGAATCCGGGTTCCGTATCTATTCCGAAAGAAGGAAATCCGCCGACTTATGCGGTTCTGGAGAATAAAGTTTTTACGATTAAAGATTTTGACGGAAATATTGTCAAAGAAATGAGGCTCGGATGAAATATATGGAATTGATCGCACCATGCCATTTTGGTATGGAGGCAGTGCTGAAGCGTGAGATCCTTGATCTGGGATACGAGATCAGCAAAGTAGAAGATGGTAAAGTAACTTTTCTTGCCGATGCGGAGGGAATCGCACAGGCGAATATGTTCCTTCGTACGACAGAGAGAATCCTTCTCAAAGCAGGAGAGTTTAAAGCGGTCACATTTGATGAACTTTTTGAAAAAACAAAAGCAATCCCGTGGGAAGAATATATTCCGAAAGACGGTAAATTCTGGGTGGCAAAGGCAAACTCCGTGAAGAGTGCGTTGTTCAGCCCATCTGATATTCAGTCCATTATGAAAAAAGCAATTGTTGAAAGACTGAAAAGCGTTTATGGAATTTCATGGTTTCAGGAAGATGGGGCAAGCTTCCCGATCCGTGTTTCTTTTATGAAAGATGTTGCAACGATCGGCATCGATACTTCCGGTGTTTCCCTTCATAAGAGAGGGTATCGTCAGATGACCGTGAAGGCACCTATTACAGAGACTCTTGCCAGCGCATTGATTATGTTAACTCCGTGGAAAAAGGACAGAAGTCTTGTGGATCCCTTTTGCGGAAGCGGTACTTTTCCAATCGAGGCAGCTATGATGGCTGCAGATATTGCACCGGGTATGAACCGTTCTTTCCTTGCCGAGGACTGGAAGCAGGTTGTGCCGAGAAGATGCTGGTATGAGGCTGTAGAAGAGGCTCAGGACAGAGTAAATCTGAAAATCGAGACAGATATTCAGGGCTATGACATAGATGCTGAGGCACTGAAGGCAGCCAGGGCAAATGCAAAAATGGCAGGGGTAGAAAGCCTGATCCATTTTCAGCAGCGTCCTGTGAAGGAGCTTCATCACCCGAAGCCTTACGGATTTATTATTACGAATCCACCTTATGGTGAGCGTCTGGAAGAAAAAGCAGCTTTGCCGCAGCTTTACCGCGAGATCGGTGAGAGCTACCGCGGCCTGGATAAGTGGTCTATGTACCTGATCACTTCTTATGACAAAGCTGAGAATGACATTGGACGCAAGGCGGATAAGAACCGTAAAATCTATAACGGAATGCTGAAAACATATTTTTACCAGTTCCTGGGACCAAAGCCTCCAAGACGTGCGGCACAGGAAAAGAAAGAGGGCACTGATAAATGAAGAAGATAATTTTTGCAACAGGAAATGCAGATAAGATGAAA
>OLPQ01000391.1_pt1 | contig 39538 bp, 31 predicted proteins | sample 1672451 | NCBI WGS metagenome assembly OLPQ01 (sample SAMEA3136687, study PRJEB25190) | human gut metagenome | biome: human gut; feature: human-associated habitat; material: faeces | place: Austria | collected 2013
GAAGGGAAAGGCCCCCCGCCGCCATCTCGTCCGTGATGCCGGTGAGCCCTACGATAAATTCCGGGATCTTTTTTCCGATATTGATAAAAGCCGCATAGGTGTCTTCCACCTGGCCGTTTTTGATCCGGACCGCGCCAATCTCCAGAATGGAGTCGGTACGGGGATTCAGGCCTGTGGTCTCAAGGTCCAGGGCTATGATTTCATCTGTCATTTTCGTCTCCTTATCTCTTTAGATGTTCTGTATTTGAACGATTCTGGCGTCCCCGGTCAGCGGGTCCCGCTTCTGATAATCGAAAAGATACCATTTTTCCGTCTCCTCGGAAAGGATCTCCAGGTGGGTCTGGTTCAGAAGCTGCCGGGCGTTCATGGCTTCGTAGGTATCGCCGGTGAGATACTGATGCTCCCCGGCTTCTTTTTTGTAAAATTCGTAGATCTCGTTCTTCCGGCCGGAAAGATCCGGAGCGAAAGCCGGCCGGCTCTTGCTCTTCTCCCGGGCGTAAAGGTCCATGAGAAGGGCCTGGTCGAAGGCGGACTGCCGGGCCGGATTAAGCGAAAGGGCAAATTCCCGGAGGATCAGAAGCCGCTCCATCCTCGAATGGCTCCGTCCATTGTAGCCCTGCTCCTCATAAAAGTCCGCCAGCGCCTCATAGAGCCCGAAATAGTCCTCGAACTCCTCCGTCAGAAGCTCCACAGTCCGAGCAAACTGCCAGCTGTTGTAATAGACCTCCACCATCTCCTCGATGCCTTTGATCTTCAGCACCTCGCCGTAGCTCAGCCAGTCGGTAGAAAGGACCTCGTAGGGAGGCCGGTCCGTCCTCACCACGCCAAACTCCTCGGCTCTTCTGCCCATCTCCGAGCCCTTTAAGACCTTCAGAAAGCCCAGCTGGAACTGCTGGGGCCGTAAGCTGTAGACATCGTTAAAGGAGCTCCGGAACTCTTTCAGCGTGCCATAGGGAAGGCCGGCGATGAGATCCAGATGCTGATGCACGTTTCTGCCCTTCTGGATCCGTCTCACCTTATCGACGATCACATCAAAATCCACCGCCCGGTGAATGGCCGTCAGCACCTGCCCGTCGGTGGACTGGACGCCGATCTCCAGCTGCACGAGACCCGGCCTGAGGCTGTTCAGAAGCCCGATCTCCTCATCATCCAGAAGATCCGCCGAGATCTCGAAATGGAAGTTCGTGATACCGTTGTCGTTCTCCTTTATGAAACGGAGAAGCTCCTTGGTCCGGGCATGGTTCACATTGAAGGTCCGGTCCACAAATTTCACCTGGGGAACCTTCTGCTCCAGGAAAAAGGCCAGCTCTTTTTTCACCAGAGGCAGGCTCCGGAAGCGCACCCGTTTGTCAATCGAGGAAAGACAGTAGCTGCAGGAAAAAGGGCAGCCTCTGCTGCTTTCATAATATATGATCCGGTTCTGAAATTTTGTCATGTCTCCGTAGACAAAAGGCAGTTCATCGAGCTTTTCATACTCCCGCACGCCGGTGCGGCAGAACTTTCCCGCCTCATCCCGGTAGACCAGTCCCTTAATCTCAGCAAGACTGCCCTCCCCGTGATACCAGCCCAGAAGTTCCCGGAAGGTGGTCTCCCCTTCTCCGGCCATGATTCCCCGCACGCTGGGTTCCCGGACAAGGACCTCCTCGCAGTCGTAAGAAACCTCCGGGCCTCCCAGCCAGATATCGACCTCCGGCAGGACCTTTTTTAAGTCCTTCAAAAGAGACTGGACGTATTCCATGTTCCAGATGTAGCAGGAAATGGCCGCCACATCCGGTTTCCTCCTGTAAATATCCGCCAGAATATCTTCCCGCAAATGATTGATCGTATATTCTGCAATCTCCACCTCATCCTTCCACTGGCCGGCGCTGGCCTTAAGGCTATAAACCGCCAGATTGGAATGAATGTATTTCGCATTGATCGCAATCAGTAATGTTTTCATAAATCGTTAAATGAATCCTTTCTCGCTTTTTCCCCCGTTTTCACGGGGCTTTCCACATCGTCGAGGCCCATTATATCTCACTTTAAAAATTTTTTCAATTTTTTTCATTTTACCTGTTGACAAAACGGAAATTATATTGTAATATATGACCTGTGCTTGAGACAACGACTTAAAGAAAGCGAAAACGTCTCAAAAACAAATGCGCGAGTGGCTCAGTTGGTGGAGCGCGACCTTGCCAAGGTCGAGGCCGCGGGTTCGAGTCCCGTCTCGCGCTTTTCTTATGCCCTGGAATTGGTTCCAGGGCTTTTTTGTTGTCTTTTTATCACACGAAAAAACGCTGCTTTCGCAGCGTCTTTTTCACAACTTTTCATTTTTTGTTCCATAAACCTTCATGGCTTCCCGGGCATTTTCCCGGATCCGGGTGTGGATGCGGCAGAAATTCTCCAGCTCGGCTTCGGAAATGCCCTGGCAGAGAAAGCAGAGCATTTCCTGCTGGGCCTGAACTCCCAGCTCGATGACCGGGGAAGCCTTTTCCTCCAGGACCAGGTGGGTGATCCGCCGGTCAGAATCATCCTCCCGGGTGTGGATATAGCCCTGGCGCACCAGGGAATCCACGGCCCGGGAAACCGATGATTTTGTCATAAGCCGGCTCTCCACGATATCTTTTGCCGTATTCAGATCCGGATTTCCGGCGAGAAAAAGAAGGATACTCATCTCCGTGGCGTTGATCCCGTGATCCCTCGACACCTCGCCGATCACTTTTTCATTCAGTCGGACAAGCTGCTGTCCGCCCACAAAAAACTCCGCTGCTTTCAGCATCTTATCTCCTTTTTACTGTTCCTGTTCCGGAAGTTCTGCCGGAGCGCTGTTGAGAATCTTCATAAACTCTTCTCCGGTGATGGTCTCATGATCGTACAGATATTTGGCCAGCTCGTGAAGCTTGCCGATGTTGTCCTCCAGAATCTTGTAGGCTTTCTGATGCTCCCGGCGCACCAGATCCACAACCTTCTTGTCGATGAGGGTCTGGGTCTCAAAGGAACAGGTCAGGGAGCTGTCGCCGCCCAGATACTGGTTGCTCATCTGCTCCATGGCTACCATATCAAAGTCATCGCTCATACCGTAGCGGGTGATCATGCCTCTGGCAAGCTTCGTGGCCTGCTCGATATCGTTGGAGGCTCCTGTCGTGATGCTGTGGAAAATCAGCTCCTCAGCTGCACGGCCGCCGGTAAGGGTAGCGATCTTGTTCTCCAGCTCTTCCTTCGTCATCAGATAATGCTCACCGTCTTCCACCTGCATGGTGTAGCCCAGAGCTCCGGAAGTACGGGGAATAATCGTGATCTTGTGAACCGGTGCAGATTCGGTCTGTTTGGCTGCCACAAGAGCATGTCCGATCTCATGATAGGAAACGATGAGTTTCTCTTTCTCGGAAAGGACGCGGTCTTTTTTCTGATAGCCGGCGATGACAACCTCGATACTCTCCTCAAGGTCTGCCTGAGTGGCAAAACGTCTGCCGTCACGGACTGCACGAAGCGCTGCCTCGTTGACGATGTTTGCAAGCTCTGCTCCGGAGGCTCCGGAGGCAGCTTTTGCAATGTTATAGAAGTTTACGTTATCTGCGATCTTGATCTTTTTCGCATGAACCTTCAGAATCTCCTCACGGCCCTTGAGGTCCGGAAGCTCTACTGGAATCCGGCGGTCGAAACGGCCCGGACGAAGAAGAGCCGGGTCAAGGGAATCCGGACGGTTGGTGGCTGCCAGAATCACAACGCCCTTGGAACCGTCGAAGCCATCCATCTCGGTCAGCAGCTGGTTCAGGGTCTGCTCACGCTCGTCGTTTCCGCCGATCTGGCCGTCACGCTTTTTACCGATGGTATCGATCTCATCGATGAATACGATACAGGGCGCTTTTTCCTGGGCCTGTTTAAAAAGATCACGAACCTTGGCGGCGCCCATACCAACGAACATCTCTACGAATTCAGAACCGGAAATGGAGAAGAAGGGAACCTCCGCCTCACCGGCTACAGCTTTTGCAAGAAGGGTTTTACCTGTTCCCGGAGGGCCTACAAGAAGGGCTCCTTTAGGCATCTCGGCACCGATCTCACGGTATTTCTCGGGATTGTGAAGGAAATCTACGATCTCCTGCAGAAGCTCCTTCGCCTCATCCTCACCTGCTACATCTGAATATTTGATACCTGTGGAAGATTTTACATAGATCTTTGCATTGCTCTTTCCGAAAGACATGGCTCCCGGTCCGCCCATGCTCTTCATCATCCGTTTGCTGAGCCACTGACCCAGGACAACGAAGATCGCGATGGGAAGAATCCAGCCTACCAGGAACGTAATCAGCGGCGACTGAGTGGTGGGAATCACATTTCCGAATTTTGTGCCTGCTGCCTGCAGACGATTGACCAGATCCGGGTCGTTCATAAGACCGGTCTTGCAGATCCGGGTCATGCCGTCCTTAGAGGCCTCATAATAGATAACCTCAGAACTGTTATCAATTTCTACCTGCTTGACATACTTGGCATCCAGAAGAGCCAGGAACTCATCATAGGTAGTTTCTGTGACGCTTCTCTCTGAAATTTTAGGAATGACCAGGGCATTGAGAAGAATCAGAATGATCATCACTACAAAAGCATAGAAAAGCAATGATTTGTTTGGTTTTTTCACTTCCATAGATTTTTCCTCCTGTAAAAGTAAGTTCCATTTGAAACTGTTTCTTTTTCAACTATTATATCCCCAATGCCGGAAAATACAATAAAGAGAGTCTGTAAAGGTCATAAAATTTGTATAAAAAACCTCCCGCTGCCGGAAAATTCCGATACGGGAGGTCATGAAAAGCATTGATTTTTACCAGTTTAACAGAGGAATGAAGAGGCCTCCCTGAACGGTCCGGTTCTGGAAGCACTCTGCGACGGGCGCTTCGGTGTGGTACCAGTCCGGGAAGGGCACTCTGCGGTCCATATGGCAGAGGGCCTCCCACATCGTGTGGATGATCTGATTACGGTATTCCTCATTGTCATCCAGCATAACGGTCCACATCTCCCAGTCGCTCTTGGTGTAATCGCAGCGGGAATCCAGGGGGATGCCGTAAGGATTCATGCGGGTCAGATAGTAAGCCACTTCTGTTTTGGCAATCTTCGGATCAAAAATGTGAAGACCCAAGAGTTTATCCCAGATCAGGTTGTACTTAAGGCTCCAGGTACCCTCACCGCCGAAAGTCAGGCGGTAATGGTCGCCGTCGAAAGCGTTTTTCTCCCAGACTTCTGCGAGGGAAAGGGCGGTCTTGCGGTAGGAATCGGCCTTCTCGGTGTCGCCCAGCTCTTTTAAGATCTGCGCCCAGGCGGCGATGCCTAAGATTCCCTTGATTGCAAGGTTGCAGTTATGTGCCAGATGACCGGCAAAGTCGTCTGTACAAAGCTGATTTTCCGGGTCCCAGCCCACGCTTACCAGATAATCGGCCCAGCCGGTGAGGATTTCCTGATGCTTTTTCGCATATTCCAGAGAATTTTCTGCCTTGCACAGGGCTGCCACACAGAGGATCATATTTCCGCACTCTTCCACAGGCATCTGATAATAGTCCTGCATCACCCGTGTCTTCCGGTCATAACCATAAACCTGTCCGTTTGCCAGCGGATACTGCCCTACATCATGAGGTGCATAGGGGAATTTCCAGTCATCTCCTGCTGCATAATGGAAGATGGGATCGATCATCCCCTCCACCAGCTTCGGCTGATATTTCAGATAAAGAGGAATGGACGGATAGGTCACATCCACCGTACCGATGCAGCCGTTGCTGTAACATTCCTTGGAGAAAAATCTGATCTCGCCGTCCACCTCAATAAGCTTATGGGCGGCAATGGACTCCCGGTAGGCAACACAGAGAATGTCATAGTACTCTTCTCCGTAAACGAGCGCTTCCTTTTTCAGTTCTTCGTCAAAAGCCTGCGTTCTGGCTGAAACAGCTTCGTACTCATCAATGGCTTTTTTGAATACTTCATCAAAGCTCCTGCCATCTCTTTTCCAGTAAGCATCTGCCTGTTTTCCAAAATATTCGATGGAATGAATGTCGTCATATCCGAGGATCACAAGCCCGGTCATTGTTTCTTTTCCATCTACTCCGGAAGTTTTCAGACAGCCAAGACACGGGATGCCCTCACGGACTTCCTGCTCCAGATGAACACGGTCGGATAAACACCCGTCCAGCTTTGTAAATTTCGGCAGGTGAAGATAAGGACTGCTGCTCAGTGCATTCTTTTTATCTTTTGTATTTACGATCACATACTGATGATCCGGTGCTGCCAGGTGGAGCCAGCCCCAGTCGATGCGCAGATCATCACCGGATTTGGTCAGCATGCCCTCCTCGCCGCGGCCGCAGTAAATACCGTTTTCGTCTTTTCCGAAGAGTACGGTCTGACTGCTTTCGTTGACTGCTGCCTGGGAAGAAATATCCAGATAAACCGTTACCTCATGCGCTTGTCCATCCACAGACCGCACTTCATAAAAAACATAGGAAGCCGGGCGGCTCATAAGATCCAGATCATCCAGAAGAAGGGAACCGGTGAAGGTCACCCTCAGTTCAACTGTTTCATTTCCAAACGTATAGACCGTCCGGGTGGGAGTGAGCTTTACGGAAAGTTGCCTAAGCGGCTCCGGCTCCAGATAATACATCTCCCGCTCCGTTTCCACAAGTCCCATAAAACGGTAATTTTTTCCATCCACGCGGATGATTCCCGTCATGGAATTCTGATGTCCGGTCCAGTGGCGCGGTGTGTCATCATAAAGATGGTCTGAAAACGACCAGATATTAAAATAAGGGTCTACCGTTACCAGAGGGATCGCTCTGGGAAGAAAATCTTTCGCTGTCATTGCATTATGCTCCTTTCGAATGTTGTGGTACCGGACGTCAGGCACACGCCGCTAACCCCCCCGGCTTGCTCCGCTGCTTCGCAGCTCTCACAAACCTTCAGCCATTCAGAATCCGCAGATTTACTTCGTAAATCGCTTCTTCCTCATGTCTGGGCGGGTTCCAAGCCGAAATGCCTTATCTGCTTGCAGAATAAGGCATTCCTGGCTTTTGACCCTGGTATCACATGTATGATCTCCAATAACCAACTTTCCGCTCATTGATCTCTTTGATCACTTTCGGGTCAACCTTGAAATTCCGTTCCATATCCATCAGGCCATTGATCTCCTGCTGTACATCAGACACCTGCGTATAACAGAATCCGCAGCAATAAGGAAGCTCTTTGACAGCTGTGGTGATCTCATCGAAACGACGGATGAAATCTTCCTTGGTGTTTACTTTATTTCCGTAGCCCCAGCCGGAATCATCGTTATTGAAGGCGATTCCGCCGTACTCACTGATGATAATCGGCTGTCCTTTGTAGGCAAAGCCGTTTGCTAAGGCAGATTTACTGCTGCTGTGGTAAACCTCAGTGGTCAGGATCTGCTCCTTGAACTCCATGTAACGTTTATAGAAGGTCTCGCCAACCTCTTCATAATCATGAAGAGTAATGATATCGGAAACGGTATGCTCCCAGCCGTCGTTGACGATAACCGGACGATAGCGGTCTATACTCTTGGTCAGATGATAGATCATCTCGGTGAAATGCTGCTGCATGGGCTCGGTCTCAACCTGGCTTATGCCCCAGGACTCGTTGAACGGGGTCCAGGTGATGATGCAGGGATGATTGTAGTTCTGATGAACGATCTCGAGCCATTCTCTGGTAAACTCTTCTACTGCATAATCGGAATACTCATAGGCGGCAGCCATCTCGCTCCATACCAGCATGCCCTTCACATCGCACCAGTACAGGAAACGCTCGTCCTCAATCTTCTGATGTTTCCGGAGGCCATTGTATCCAAGCTCATGGATCTTGTCGATATCCTCGATCAGTGCCTCCTCGCTGGGCGGTGTCAGATGAGAATCCTTCCAGTAACCCTGATCCAGGATCAGCCTCTGATACAGCGGATGACCGTTCAAGAGGATATTGGAGCCGTCAATGCGGATCTCTCTCATTGCAAAATAGGAACCAACGGTATCGAGAATCTTGCCGTCAGATACAACCTCAAAAGTGATATCATACAGATCCGGGCTCTCCGGGCTCCAGGTACGAACGCCCCACTCCATGCCGCAGTTGGCCTGGCCATTGGTCTTGTGGAAAACGTCGATTTTCGTCTTTGTATGGTCAGAAGTCATAACCGTCATGGTCTTGCTGATGAGCATATCACCAAAGGTAACAGTGGCAACTACCATGAGATTTCCTCCAGCCATTGCACTTTCCGGAGCGTCGATCTGATACTCGATCTCCAGTGCCATATCATGAAGGTTCGGGGTCATTTTCACATAATCCAGACGGATGTCGGGCACATACTCGGTCCATACGGTCTTCCAGATACCGGTGGTCTGAACGTACCAACAGCCGAAGTTCTCGTCAATCCAGCGCTGTTTTCCACGGGGCTGCTGAGTGTCGAAGGAGTCCTCGACCTTGACGGTCAGCTCATTTTCGCCATCCTTCACAAGCTCTGTGATATCAAAGGAAAAACGTGCATAGCCACCCTTGTGGTCTCCGGCATAAGCGCCGTTCACCCATAGTTTGGTGTGGAAATCGCTGCCCTCGAAATGGATCAGCAGACGGTTGTCGGTCAGTTTGGAAGCGTCTACGGTGATGGTCTTGTGATACCAGATATTGTCGTGACGTCTCTCATCCTGGATTCCGCTGAGTTTCGTCTCATAGGTGAAGGGCACCTCAATTTTCAGCTCGCCCGGGAATTTCTCATACCATTTTTCTTTCTCGCCCTGGTTTGCATCGTCAAAGCCAAAATCCCAGGTTCCATTGAGGTTTACCCAGTTGTCGCGGACAAACTGCGGTCTCGGATAATCTTTCTTATAACATTTCATATCTCTGTCCTCCATGTTATGTAGTGTGTTTTTTTATTTATTTTCTAATCTGCCGCTCCAGATAGGTAAGGATTACCAGAAGCACGATGTAGAAACCATAGGCATATCCGTTTGCCCGGTAGCTGAATTTGCTTCCTGCCACAGCGAAGATCAGAATGTTGCTCATGAGAAGATAGTATAACGAGTTTCTTCCTATAAAAGAGAGGACCTCCACCGGCTTTCCGATGATCGTGACGCTTTTGATTTTTCCAAGCGCCCCGGCCAGCAGGTGATAGATCCACACTCCAAGGGCTCCACCTCCGATGAAAAGAGCCGTCGGAGGAAAACGGCCAGGAAGACCGTTATATTTCCAGCAATACCAGATACAAGGGGTGCTTAAGATCGCTGCTCCGAAAAACAGCTTCCAGTCCGGCCATTTTTTTCGTTTGGCCGCCCAGACGCCCGCCACAAAGTAGACACCGTACTGCAATACCGGAAAAGTCGTATAGCTTCCGGAACCGATGAAAAGAGCCAGCCAGGGGGTGGTGATTTTTTCATAAGGGATAAAGCAGCTCGCAAGGCTGACCACTGCTGCCCCTATCACCACCCAGCCGTTCGTTTTCCGGAGAGCCGGGAGCAGGAGCGCTCCCACCAGGAGCACCGCCGCAAAGGAAGCCAGAAATTCCGACCAGCCAGGATAACGGCGGAGAGTCAGGACCTCCCGGATAAAATCCTTCCTGAAGATCTTCTGCTCCTTAAATGCCATATAAGCGAGACCGGAAATATAGAACGCCAGCAGAAGCCTGATCATATTCCGAAGCATATGGACGATTCCACGCCTTGTGTCCCCCTGAAAATAAGCCAGACAGCACACAAAGCCAAAACAGAACAGGAAACCGGAAAAAGTCGTGAGGTTGATCACATTTACCAGAATCTTCTCTATACCTGCGTCCTCTTTTCCGAAGAACTGAAGACAATGGCAGAGGATCATAGCCAGGGTCAGAAGCCCCTTCATAATATCGATTTCCTGATTTCTTTCCTTTTTTACCATAGGAAACTCAGCCTTTCACAGCACCCTGGGTGATACCTGCCACGATCTGGCGCTCAAAGATAATATAGAGAATGATCATGGGCAGGGAAGCCACCATACTTGCCGTCATGGGCTTTACATAGTCCACGGTATAAGTGCTGGTGAAGGTCGGGATACCTACCGGAAGTGTGAACATCTCGTTACTCATAGCGCAGAGCAGCGGCCACAGGTAGTTGTTCCAGCTTCCGACGAAGGAAAAGATACAGATCGTTGCAATGATGGATTTTGATAACGGCATAACGATCTTGAAAAATACCGTCAGTTTTCCGCCGCCATCGATCTCGGTTGCTTCGATCAGTTCCCTCGGAAGCCCCTTAAAGAACGTTGTCATGATGATCAGATTCATAGAGCCCGCAATGCTTGGCAGGATCATACCGGCATAGCTGTCGATGAGCTTCAGATCCTTTACGGTGATGAACAGCGGAACGATTGTTGCCTCGCCGGGAACCATCATACCGATCAGTACATAGATCATAAACAGCTGACTTCCCTTAAAGGGGATCAGTGCCAGCGCATAAGCTGCCATTCCGGTCACAAGAACTGTTGCAACCGTCACGATCACAGCGATAAAAAGGCTGTTCATGAACCAGAGCGGAACGGATGAGTTTTTGATAATGTCAGAGTAGTTGCTGATGGTGTAAGGAGGCGTAAACCAGCTTACGATACTGGAGATCTGTTTTCCTTCGTGCTGCAGTGATACAAACAGTGCCCAGATCACAGGGGCAAGAAAGACCACAGCAAAAAAGATGGAAAGAATATCAAGAGCAATACGCCCTGCGGTTTTCTTTGTTTTCATCACTTGTCACCTCCCCGTTTCTGCATGATCAGCTGTGCCAGTGAAAGTACCAGCAGGATTCCAAAGAGCACATAGGACATGGCTGCCGCATAACCCAGGTTATTCTTGCTGAATGCAGTCTCATAAATATACTGGATCAAGGGTTTTGTGCTTCCTGCCGGGCCGCCGCCGGTGATCAGCTGGATCTGTCCGAATACCTTAAAGCAGGCGATCAGCTGAAGAAGAACGACCAGCTCTGTGGTAGGACGAAGCAGCGGAAGTGTGATACGGAAAAGCTGCTGTGTGGAGGTTGCTCCGTCGATGGAGGCTGCCTCATAGATCCCCATATCAATATCCTGTAAGGCCGATATGTAAAGCATCATGGTAAAACCAATGGTCCACCAGACAGTCATAACAGAGATCACCACCCAGACCAGTTTCGGATCCAGGAGAAACTGCAGTTCCGTATTTGCCGGCAGGATATGAAGCTGATGGAGTACGCCGTTTAAGAGTCCATTGTACGGACTGAAGGTGTTCCTCGCAATGAAGGATGCCACGGAAACGGAAAGGATACTGGGCAGATAATAGGAAATCCGCAGCCCTTTTTTCATGACTGTCTGCCGGTTGGCCAGAAGCGCCAGGATCAGGGCGATGATCACCAGCATGGGAGCTGTGATCACTACAAATTTACAGGTGTTTCCAAGGGCGGACCAGAATTTCTTGTCTCCTGCGAATTTGATATAGTTGTCAAAGCCGATGTACTTCTGCTTTCCCATCAGTCCCCATTTGTGCATGCTCACATAAAATCCCTGGATAACAGGCCAAATGGTAAAAACTGTATAGAGAATCAAGAAGGGAAGCATGAAAGCCAGGGCAGTAAAAAACAGTTTTCTTTTTCTCTGTTTGCTCATCGTTTTACCTCCTTTTTCTGCCTGAAACCAGACAGTTTTCTATGAGCTTTTTTAAAAAGAAAAGGGAAGCTTTGAAAAGCTCCCCCTTTCTTGACTGTGCTTTATTCCAGGTTAGAAGACAGCTCGTCAACAAGTGCATCAATACCAGTTGCTGCATCATTGGTACCAGTCCAGATGGTATCCAGGCTCTGGATCATGCCATCCTTCATAGCATAGAAGTGCGGATTTTTAGCCGGCAGAACAGCTTTTTCAACTTCATCCTGATAGTTGCTTCTGTACGGAAGTGCTGCGTACTCTTCATTGCCGGTAACTTCGGTATTTGCCGGGATCTGTCCGGAACCTGCCCAGGTCAGACCGCCGTCTTTGCAGGCTGCAACCATGAACTCAACAGCTGCTTTGGTCTCATCCTCGTCTCTGTCACCATTTACCGGAAGGATGAAGGTGTGGGAATCTGCCCAGCAATGATCCTCATCAAAGAGCTGCGGGAAGCTCTGAACGTTAAAGTTCAGTCCATCGGTGGATTCCATAACACCTACTGCCCAGGTTCCGGTGAACATGAAGGCAGCCTTTCCGGACTGGAAGAGCTTCTGATGATCATCGATACCGGTTGCTATATAGCCGTCATCATAGAGAGATTTTACAAACTCAGCTGCCTCAACAGCTTTGTCGGTATCCAGGGTAACTTCGGTTCCGTCATCGTTAACGATCGGAGTTCCGCCCATCTGGAAGTAGGTTGCCCACCATACACGGTAAGGATCATCACCGGTGTTCGGCAGAGAGAGGGGAGACTCGCCGTCACCCATAACAGCTTTTACCTTATCCAGCATTGCTTTGAAATCATCCAGGCTGCCGATATCCAGTTTGCCGTCTGCATTGAGTTCAACGCCGGCTTTCTCAAGGATATCTTTGTTGTAGTACATAACCTCAGCATGAGTATCCAGCGGAATTGCGTAAATCTCACCGTCAAAGGTTACAGAATCAAGGGAGTTCTGCGTGTACATGGAGGAAAGGTCTACGCCCAGCTCATCCAGGTAATCGTTCAGCGGCTCTACAACACCCTGGTCAACCAGCTCCGGAAGCTTGGACACATGAGAAAGTCCGATGTCCGGTCCCTTGTCAGCTGCCACTGCGGTCTGCAGCTTGGTGTAATAATCTGCCCATACAAGGGTGATGGCCTGAACCTGTTTACTGGGACTGGTTGCATTATAATCATCGATGATCTTGGTCATGTACTCGCCGTCACCGCCGGTGAACAGAGACCACATAACCAGTTTGTTCTCGTCCACTTCTACTTTACTCGGGTCGTTTACGGAACCATCTTCGTTCACGTTGGAAGTTTCGCTTTCTGCTTCATCTGCCAGAACAGCGCTTCCAGCGGAAAGTACCATAGCACCAGTCAGTAATGCACACAATAATTTTCTTTTCATCCTTGAAATCCTCCTTGTCAAAATCTGCTCTTTCAATCTTGCTGCCTGATACGGTCGCCCGCATCTTCTGTGAAAACAGACCCTTTTATGTATGCCGCGCCCTTCATTCTGGTTTCTTCTGACGGTCTGTACACGTTCTGTTTTCCGGGGTAGTTGGATTCACTTTTGTTTGTTTCTGCTTTCGTTTCTGATCTATCCGGCCGAGATAGTTTCTAACAGTTTTTCTGTTATAATCCACTGATTACTTCAAGTGGTTTTGTTCTTTATAACATAATCCCTGTTTCTGATATCTATACTTTACCACATTTTGACTGTTTGTCAATCGTTTTTTTGTATTTTACAGGCATTTTTGCCATTATTTTATTTTATTACAACAGTAATTCTGTTTCTTTTACTTTCTTCGTCTTTTTTATTCCAATAATCTTGTTATTTTTGTGCATTCCGACAAGAACAGCAGCTTCAAAAGTTTTGTGCATTTTTTCCTTAAACGTTTTACTGCCCGTCAAAACTCCTCTTGCTTCTTTTGGACACAAAAAGACTCCTCCCGAAAATGAACCTGATCGTTCCGGATCCATTTTCAGAAGGAGTCTCCTCTTTTTGTTGTTTAATACTCCATCGTCAGGACAATATCCTGATTATAATCTCCATAGTGCTTTCCGAAAAGGTTAAATCCTCCTTCGTATTTCGCTCCGGGCTTGTTTCCCAGCTTCACATCTATGAAGGCGTGATCCATGATATGGAGATCATCCACCATCACCCTGCTGAGTCTTTCTCCATTCAGATAACAGCCATCGGAACGGACCTCCCAGATCACCTGCATGCCATACTGGGTGCTTCCGTTCGGCCAAGTTGGCGGATTCAAACGTCCTCTTCTTGCTCCAAAGTCTCCCGGACAGGTCCAGGTCCCTATCTCCACATCATTGATCCAGAGTGTCAGGTCAGATTTCCAGTCCTCTTGATAACCCGGCGCTTCCGAACAGACCTCCATGGATATGCTTACTTTTTTTATCGTTCGTTTCCGCGGGACACCGTTGGCAAACTTATATTTCACATAACCGGAGGAAGTCCAGAGGATCCCTGCCTTCATCCGTTCCGGGTAATAAAAACAATACTCTGTATCTTCATTTCCGATAAAACCGTCCGGCCCGAACATGCCGCACGTCGGTGTCACCTGACAGCTGCTGAATGCCCCCACCGGCATCTCTGCACTGTAGATCTCGTCAATATCTGCATTTTTTTTGATCAGATTGACCGTGATATAGTCCACCTTCCGGTTACAGAACTTTACCGTTCCTCTCGTTCCCGGCTGTTTTTCCATACGGAGCAACCCGGCTTCTTCCAGGATCTTCAGATGAAATGCCGTACTTGATGCCGGCAGATCCAGTTTTTTTGCAATATCGCCGATGATCATTCCCTCTTCATACAGAAGCTGCATGATTTCTATTCGTATAGGTGAAGACAAAGCTTTCCCCAGACTGCAGAGGGCATCGATCTCCTCCACATCATATTCTTTAAATTTTGACATCTTTCATTTCTCTCCCTGCTGCCGGTTTTCCCCGTCCATCAGCAGCTGCCGGTTCTGCCGGCCTGTGATCCAACTCTTATACTGATAATAACATTTCGGCCCGGCGATTGCAACTTGAAATCTCTGTTTGACACGATCCCGGCGGGGTAATACAATAAGAACATGTGCGCTCATAAAAAGGAAAAATGCGGCAAAATTTTTCTTGACTTTGAGTCTGCTTCAAGGTGTATGCTGACAAGCGATATGCATTCCAACAAATGAAATGGGGGTTTTTACAACATGAGTTCTGCCAAACAGGGGCAGACCAGGGATATGACGCAGGGAAGTGCCCTGTCCAACATCCTGATCTTCGCCATCCCACTTTTTATCAGTAACTTTTTCCAGCAATGTTACAACATCGGGGATACCATGATCGCCAGCCACAATCTCGGGCAGTCGGCTCTCGCCGCCATCGGTCTTACGGGCTCCATCACCGGTCTGGTCATCGGTTTTGCCAACGGCATCAACAGCGGTTACGGCATTCTTCTCGCCAGGGCCTTCGGATCGAAAAATGAGGAGCAGATGAAATCCGTTGTTGCCTGGACTCTGATCCTGAATGTGGCCATCTCGGTGCTCATCACCGTAGCGACGCTGCTCTTTGCCGAGCCCGTGCTCCGGCTCATCCAGACGCCGGAGGATGTTTTCAGCGAATCCCGTACTTATCTCACCGTCGTCATGGCGGGTATGGCCACGGCCCTCTTCTATAACATGGGCTCCGGCCTTTTAAGAGCCGTGGGAAACAGCAAGATCCCGCTGTATTTCCTGATCTTCTCCTGCAGCCTTAACCTTCTTCTGGATCTTCTTGCCGTGACCGTCTTCAGTTTCGGTGTGGCCGGAATCGCAGGAGCGACCGTTCTGGCCCAGCTGATCTCCAGTGTGCTCTGCTTTTTGTATCTCTACCGGAATTTCCGTTTTCTGATTCCTTCCAGAAGACATTTTTCCTATAATAAGAAACTCGTGAGCGAGCTTGTCACCACCGGTTTTTCCATGGGCCTGATGAACTCCATTTTCTCCATCGGCTCCGTCATCCTGCAGGGCTCCATCAATACGCTGGGAACCTCCATCATCGCCGCCCACACGGCAGCCCGTAGAATCGTCATGATTGGAAACATGCCTCTTGCCAGCATCGCCAGTGCCAACGCTACTTTCGTCAGCCAGAACTTCGGCGCAGGCCGTATGGACCGGATCCGGGACGGTATCAGGAAATCTTCCATCCTCTGCCTCATCTGGTCTGCCCTGTTCCTAGTTATGATCCTGACTCTCGCTAAACCGCTGGTAAAGGCCCTCGCCGGAACCGACGATCCCGTGATTATGAGCAACGCCCTGATGAACCTTCATATTAATATGATCTTTTTCTTCCCTTTAGGTGTCCTGCTGACGCTCCGCATGACCCTCCAGGGAATCAACTACAAGACCATTCCGCTGATCTCCAGCTCCATGGAGCTTGTCATCAAGATCCTTGCTTCTTTCGTCTTCGTCCCCCTCTGGGGCTACGCGGGAGCCTCCGTCGCCGAGCCGTTTTCCTGGCTGCTGTGCATGCTGTTTTTGCTGTTTTCCTACATACGGATTATGAAAAAAGAGAAGATTTATTCCTGAAAAATACAGGGGCCAGGTTCGTTTTGAACCTGCCCCCTGCTATTTTTTATCTTACCATTAAATGTATACTGCACGCAGCGATAACGTGCGAAATCTTTCTTTTCCTGCTGATACTCTGCTGCTGCCTTTTTGTCCATCATATCTGCATCTTCCGACTTTCTGTAGCTGCCATGGGGAAACGTATTTGAAATCATTGTAGCCCAGGCTTTTCAGATTTGCAAGCACTTAAAGAATCCTGCCCGGAGGGCTTTTTGTGTAATAGGTAATTCCAAAAGAATTTCCTATTACACAAAAAAAGCACCATCCCCGGAGCTCCTATGGCTTCAAAAATGGTACTCTTAAGTGCGCCTTCAGGGGCTCGAACCCTGGACACCCTGATTAAGAGTCAGGTGCTCTACCAGCTGAGCTAAAAGCGCATATTCAGTTTGTCTCTCTCAAGACAAAAAGTATTATAATACAGCTCCTCCCAAAATGCAAGAGGTTTTTTCGATTTTTTTCAAATTTTTTTAACAACCACGACATTTGACCCAATGAGTGTTTATATTTTTTTCAGAACTTTCCGACTCTTATTTTCTTGATTCCTTTCCTGCCACACATTATAATAGGAAACAGCGTAACTTTTTTATCTATTTTTTTTGAAAAGGAGTATCAGAAAATTGTCACCCAGCCGCAGCAATGTAAGTGTCCGGAAGCAGAAGAACCGGAAAAAAGAAGAACAACGTGAAAATCAACAGCTCGCTTCCCAATGGAAGAGCCTCCAGCAGAATGAAGAAGAAGCTTCCGGCGAGGCAGAAGCGGGCTCTCAGACGCAGGAAAGTACCCAGGAGCAGGCGAAAGCCGTCGAGAGTGCGAATACTTTCAGGACCAGCCGTCAGGCAACCACCCGTTTTCTAGCCAACAGCCAGTATTTTACCATCGCTATCTATGTGATCGCCGTCGTCGCCATCGCCGCTGTGATCTTTAAGGCTATTATTTCTCTGGATCAGACCATTACCTGGATCAAAAATGTGCTGAACGTCCTGATGCCTTTTATCATCGGCTTTCTGATTGCTTTTATCCTGAATCCCGCAGTGAAAATGTTCTGTCGGCTTCTGCAAAAGCACACGAAAATCAAGAAAAAAGGCGTCATCAAGGGCATTGCCATTGCAATCACCTATATCATTTTACTGGGTCTGGTACTGGTTTCCGTTTTCGGCGTAGTTCCGCAGATCGTAAACAGTTTAACAGACCTCATCAACTCCGCTCTCACGGTCATTCCGCAGTCCGCGTCGGAATTTAACCAGTTCCTGACTCAACTGCACGAGCGGTTCCCCAGCCTGGATATCAGTGCCATTCAGGATGCCATGGACAACATGCTGCCCTCGATCCTCAATTATATCAGGGATTTTGCATCAAACATCGTCCCGACCTTGTATTCTCTGTCCATGTCCATCATGCAGCTTCTTTTGAATCTGGTCATTGCGCTGATCGTTTCCATTTATATTCTGATGGACAAAAAGATTCTGCTGGGCACGGTGAAAGCAAGCATCTACGCTTTCCTTCCCCAGAAAAGGATTCCGTATATTATGGATACTCTGAAGGAATGTAATGACATTTTCGGTGGTTTCGTCATCGGAAAAGCCATCGATTCCCTGATTATCGGCGTGCTGTGCTTCATTGTCATGACGATTCTCCGGCTTCCTTATACGCTGCTGATCAGCCTGATTGTTGGTATCACGAATATGATTCCCTATTTCGGTCCCTTCATCGGAGCCGTTCCGGGAGCGATTGTTATGCTGATGGTCAGTCCGCTGAAAGCGGTGATCTTCATTATTATGATCTTCGCGCTTCAGCAGTTTGATGGACTGTATCTTGGGCCCAAGATTCTGGGACAGTCCGTGGGATTGCGGCCGCTCTGGATTATCGTGGCGATCACGATCGGCGGAAGCATTGCCGGAGTGCTCGGCATGTTTCTTGGAGTGCCGATTATGGCCGTTTTGCGATATCTCGTGATGAGGACACTCAAGCAGAGACTTGAGGAACGGGAAGTCAAAGATATTGAACGGTTTCATTTGGATTGATGCTTACGCTTTGGGAAAGCGTGGAAAATAAATGCGAGGGGGACGGCTCCAGGGCCGCCCTCCCCCTCTGCACTCCCCCTTGTGGCCCTTTAATGTCAAAAAATAAGGGGCTTACGCCAGACTGGGAATGCGCGATGATATGGTAGTTAGTGTCTCATGTTAAGATATGGTAAATTACCATGTTGTCGCGCACTTTTTATATGACGTAAGTCCCACTATAGATTCATACGAAGCTCTGTACTCTATCATTTCCCATACCATACGCACGCACCGTTCATCCCACAATGAAACACGAAACATCCGTCATTTCACGCACCCCAAGTCTGACGTAAGCACCCTATTTTCTAGCGTGCCCTAGAAAGGGGGTGCAGGGGGAAAACCAGGACTGCAAGACTCCGATGGTTTTCCCCCTGCTATTCCCTACGCTTTCCTCAAAGCGTACCTATGAGCACATTGCTCCGTCCACGGACAGCACCTCGCCCGTGACATAAGATGCCATCTCACTGGCGAGAAACAAAAACGCATTCGCAATATCCTCCGCCTCTCCAATCCTCCGGAGCGGAATCCGGTTTACCAGCGGCTCGATCATCTCTTTCGGCAGTGCCGCTACCATATCCGTCTTCGTGATTCCCGGTGCCACCGCATTCACACGGATATGGAAGGGCCCCAGTTCTCTTGCAAGATCAATTCTTCCGTACTTTTCCTTGATTTTTGCCATCTCATCAGCTACTGCTTTTGCATCCGTCAGTTTCGGCCAGGCTCCGGAAACTTCCCACTCCGGATTTTCCTCTTTCAGTGCTGCGAGCGCTTTCTCCACGGTCTCCTGTCTGGAACCAAAAAGCACTACCTTCGCTCCATTTTTCAGGAATTTCTCCACGACTGCATAACCGATTCCTCTGGTTCCTCCTGTGACAACTGCTACTTTATTTTTTAACATTCCTATCACCTCTCCTATGATTTTTTCCCTTTTACTATAGCCGATACAGCAAGTGGAAAGTCAATGTTAAATAATTCACAAAATAAATTTCATCCGGCCTACAGGAGGTATTATGAAAATACGCATAACTGCTGCAGGATGCTGAAGCACTTCATGGACAGTGCGGAAGGGGCGGAGCTCAAAACCATTCTTGATAAAGCGCTCAACGGTAACTGCGACGTGCGCACGGGCTATTACGGAGAACTGGAAGTCGCCGCAACCTTCCACAAAAGCATTTACGCGCTGCTTGAGCCGAAGAAGATCAAAAAATTCCTTGACGGGGAAAATTTCGGCTATAAGTCCTAACCTAAAGTTAATTCTTTCGTGTCCGTTTTTCTGCTAATCTTTTCTCAGGAGAACTTTCACCTTCTAAGAAAGGAGTCGTTTATGAAGAAGAGAATCGTACCAAAAACCACACTTATTCTTTTATTATTCACTCTGCTGCTGGCCTGGAGCGCCGTGCTTCCGGGCCGGGCAGACAGTCTAATCAAATCAAAGGAATTTACCACCCGCACTTTTTATGCCGACGGGGACGACGACGAAGTCGAGTTCACCGAAAATTTCGGCTTCGCCGGTGATTCCTACCTGAACTCCGGCCGTTTCCGCATGGACATTACCCTCACGCCTGTTTACAACAGCATCTGGATCTCTTCCGATGGCGAGCGGGCGAATCTGGCTACGGAACCGGCAATCGTAAACCTGATCAACGGCAGGCTCAACGCAAGAATCGATACTGCCACCGGAGGCGAATTTCAGCCGGACTACGGAAGTGACGGCATGATCCGTTCCTTCCGCTATTCCAGGTCTGATCTTCTTTCCGATGATCTCACTTATGCCAATTTTACGGTCACTCTCCCTGATGAGTACGCCATCGAATCCCTGTTTTACCAGTACGGAGAGGATCTCGAGATTGACGATGTCCAGTACTCTGTGAAATTCAATGTCAAAGTCTCCATCTATGGAAATGCCCCCGGGATCAAGCTGAAAAAGAAAGTTCTCTACGGTTATATCAATGATATCTGGTATTTTATCGATGTGGCTGAATTAAAAGGTGGCAATGAAAAAATCGTAAAAGCCACCTCCAGCAATCCTTCGGTTGCTGTTGTTTCTGCCTCCACCCAGCGAATCCGCCTGAAAAAAGTCGGCACCAGCAAGATCACCCTGACAAACGGGTACGGGCGATCTGCCACCTTCACCGTCAAAGTCCAGTCTTCTACCATCAAGAGACGGGTTTCTTCCGTCAGCTGCATCCTGGGTACGGAAATGGATCTGGACAATAACGGCATCGTCGGGATCCTCGGCACGCCCCGGTATACGGTAAAGTCTTCAGACAGCAGCATCGTCAGCGTGCGGAAAAGCCTGAACCATCCGATCATCCGCGGCAAAAAAACCGGTTCTGCCAGAATCTCCTTTACCTGTGGCAAGAAGAAGTTTTCTGTTCTGGTGCGGGTGAAAAAGGCTTCCGTGGTCTTCAGCAATTCCATCACCCTCACAGAAGGCTCCAGCCGCTCTCTTTCTGCCGCAGGCAGCTCCAGCGGCATCTATATCAAAAAAGCGGTAAGCCTCAACGGTCTTCTCTCCCTGAAGCTCTCCGCAAATTCCAAAACCCTGACCCTCACCGCCAACAAGAGTTTTTCCGGCAGCACCGCCACAGAAAAAGTCCTCGTGACCTTCAATAACGGTACGAAAAAGACCGTCACCGTGAAAATCACCCGAAAACCGACTCCTACGAAGCCTTTTTCCCTGAAGGACATCAAGATCAAGCTGATCCGCTCCTACTGGAATGGTTCCAAAGCCTGCATCGAGTATTCCGTCACCAACAACTCCTCCAAAAATCTAAATAAGGTGCGCATTTTCTACAGCGGCACCATCAGTGAGACAGTCAGCGGCTATGCCACCATCAACAGTTCCATTCCAAAAGGAACCACCAAGACCTTCATCACCCGGGTCAGTGCCTACGACTATCTGGAGGGAGTCACACTGAAAGTCACCTCCGCCTCCTGAAACCGCGGTTGAAAAAATGCCCTGTTCGGGGTATCATTAAGAAAAAACACCGAACAAGGAAGAACCGCCATGAAAACACGACCTCACCTGAATATCACCTATCTTTCAGAGCGCCTTCAAGAGGCGCTCTGTGACATTTTCCAGTATTCCGTCACGACTGTGACCGCCCCTATGGGCTACGGAAAAACCACCGCCGTCTCCGCTTTTCTCAAACAGGCAGAAAACGACGGTGTTTCCGTACGCCGCCAGAGCATCTATGGAGACAGCTCCGCCTCCTTCTGGAAAGGTTTCTGCCGGCTTTTTTCAGGAACCGCCGTTTATAAGGAGCTGGCAGCTCTTCCTTTTCCCACAGATGAGAACTCCAGAGCCTTCTTTCTCGAGCTTCTGGAGCAGGCCTTTGAAAAAAATGACCGGCCCTTTTGCTGCTTCATCGACGATCTGCATCTATTGACGGACCCGTCGGTTTTCGCCCTTCTTTTTGCTCTGGGCAGACTCGCTCTGCCGGAATTTCATCTGATTCTGGCCAGCCGGAACCCCATTTTCTCCCCCAGTGAAAAGCTCCGCCTTGGAAAAAATCTTCTGGAAATCGATGCCGTAACCTTAAGTCTTCAGCCCGGAGAGCTGAAAAATTACTGCTCCCTCTGCGGCTTGAAGCTGGATGCCGCCTCCCTCTCAAGCCTCCATCAGCTCACGGAAGGCTGGTTTTCCTGCGTCTATCTGAACCTGACAGCTTACCTCGCGGAAGGGCATTTTATCGAGGACAGCGCCAGCATTTACGATATGATTTTCCACATCCTGCTCGACCCGCTCCCCTCAGACTACCGGAAGCTTCTGACGTTTCTCGGCCTCGCGGATGAGTTTACCGGCAGCCAGGCCGTCTACCTCTGGAAAAATGACAGCGCCCGGGAAATGCTGAAAAACCTCACGGAAAACAACGCCTTTATCAGCCGTCTGCCGGAGCCGGACACCTTCCGCTGCCATCACATGCTGAAAAGCTGCACCCGGAAAATGTTTGATGAGCTTCCTATTGAAGAACAGAACCGCTACAAGGCCCGTATGGGAACCTGGTATCAGAGTCAGGGGCGTTACGAGGAGGCCATCCACTGGCTCTCCCTCTCCGACAACTACGAGGCGCTCCTGAACGCCGTCGAGGAAAACCGCGGCTATGCCCTGAATATTCAGCACCAGGAGGAGGTCCTCCGGTGGCTGGACGAGTGCCCGAAGGCAACTCTGGCCCGCCATTCCTACGCCCTTCTCATTTTCATGCGCCGCCTTTACACCTTCCGGCGAATCCCGGAAATGCTGCGGCTCAAGGACTTTTTCCTCCAGAGCGTGTCTGAAAATCCGGAACTTTCCGAGACGAAGCGCGGCAACCTGCTGGGCGAATGTGAGGTAATCTTAAGCTTTTTAAGCTACAACGATATTCAAGGCATGAGCCTCCATCACCGGAAAGCCCTGACTCTTATGACCGAAAAGACCACCTCCGTGGGCGGCTCCGGCTCTTGGACCTTCGGTTCCCCCAGCGTCCTCGCAATGTACTACCGCACCCCCGGAAGCCTTGACCGGGTCGTAGCGGATATGAAGGAATGCATGCCCTGCTATTACCGGCTCACCGGCGGCCACGGAAGCGGTGCTGAAGATCTGACCGAGGCGGAAAGCCTTTTTCTCCAGGGAAATTTTTCCGCTGTTCCGCTTCCCCTCAAGCGGGCAGAGCTGGCCGCTCTCGATAAAAAGCAGTGGGGCATGCTGCTCTGTAAGGATTTTCTCGAAATGCGGCTGGCCCTTTTTGCCGGAGACCGGGAACGGATTCAGGAACTGATGGATGAGCAGAAAAAAACTCTGAAACGGGAGCTTCAGAGTATGTTTTTAAATACGCTGGACGTATGCAGTGCCTTTCTCTATGCAATTCTTGGATGCAAAAATGAGATTCCGGAATGGATTGCTTCCGGGCGGCTCGACAGCGCGCTGGTACTCCATCCTGCCATGCCCATACTTTTTATGGCCTACGGGGAGGTTCTGCTGGCAAAGGGCGATTACTCACGGCTCATCGCCATGGAGGCCGACCTTCGCAGGCGTTTTTCCATTTATCCCAACCTGCTCTGCACGCTCTATCTGGAAATCCAGCTCTCCGGAGCTTTTTATCAGCTGGGTGACAATGAAAAGGCCCTGTCCCACCTGCAGGCCGCTTTCACCATCGGTGAGGAAGACCGCATAGCCGTTCCTTTTGCAGAAAATGCAGCCTGGATCCGGCCGCTTTTCGGCCAGCTTCTCTCTCCGGCCAGCCAGCCTTTCATTGAGGAGATTCTCCGACTGGCCGATCTCTTAGATGAAGCCAGAAGCGATGAGCTCCGCCGCCCGGCCTGCCTCACCGACAATGAGTGGAAGGCCGTAAAACTTGCTGCCTCCCGCCTCAGCAACCGGGAAATCGCCTTGGAAATGGGCTTTTCCGAAGGCACCGTGAAGCAATACCTGAACCGGATCTACGGAAAACTTCACCTGGAGGGCGACGCCCGGAACAAACGCCGCCGGCTGGAGGAGCTTTTTAAGTGAGATACACAACGTTCTGAAGCGGAGACAGGATACTTTCCAGCACCGTTATATAAAGTTCTCCTTCCCCGAGAATATCAAAAGCCAGACAAAGCACGCTGTCCCCGGCATCCTGATCGTAAAGGTCATTGATCGCCTGGGCCAGGGTGTTTCCGGTGTAGCCTTTGGTATCCACGCCTGCCGTCTCAAGAACATTCAAAATCTGATCCGCCAGGGCGATCCGCTCATCGTCGGTCCGATCGCCATACCAGCCATCCTTATACATAAGAGTCATTTCCGGATAGTCGTTAGCTGCCAGAAGAAGGGCGTCCTCGTCCTCACTTTCCAGGGCCTGTTCTCGAAAAACCGTCAGGATCGCATCCCGGTAAGAATCATAGTCATCATCAAAAAGGAGGGCTGCGATTTCCAGCGTACTGGCAGAAACGCCGCTCTCATAGGCCGTGTCGAGGAGATCCCTCAGAGTTTCTGCATCCAGTTCATTTTCCTGATAATAATCAGCCAGAACCTGGGGCAGGTCTTCCCGCATCCACTCAAAATTTTCCTCGTCATACCAGAAACTTTTTCCGATAAAAGCGGTCTCCAGAATATCTCCATCATACAGTTTTTCGATGATTTGCTCCTCTTCAGTCAGTTCCCTTTCTGTCTCCTGGCTGGCTTCCTCTGTGACTTCTTCCATACTTTCAGCCTGCGCCGGGATCGTCGGCTGGCTTCCGATAAAAAGCGCCAGGAAAAGGATAAACATTCTTTTTTTCATAAAAAATCCCCCTTCCTTTCTGTTATTTCTATTCAAACAGAAAAGAAAAGGGATTTCTATTAACCTCTGGTTATTTTTTCAGGCTTTTGTGTACCAGTAGCGGACACAGCCGTAAATATAGGCCTGATCATAATTGGAAATTTTGATTCCTCCCTGCGGATAAGGAGCAGAGTTGGAGGCGTGAACGATCTTTCCATCTCCGATATAGATTCCCACATGAGAATTGTTCGCATAGTAGAAGATCAGGTCGCCCGGTTTCAAATCCTCAACCGCAATCTTGACCGGTTTCGCATAACCAGCCAGTCCTTCATACTGCCAGCCGGTATAATGTGCAACATTGATGCCAAAGTGGCGCAGAACCAGCATCGTGAAACCGGAACAATCCACTCCTTTGGTCAGATCCTCTCCTCCGCCAAAAACATAGGGATAACCGACAAACTGCTGGGCATAGGCCGCAATCTGCTTTCCAAGAGCGTCGTTTTCTGTCAGCGGAGTTTTGGTCGTCATCTGTCCGTTGGCATCGAAGGTATAATAAATACCGTCGATCTGCAGATCCGTACTTACCGCCATAGCTCCTCCTTTGGAAGGATTAAAGTAGTAAGTGATTCCCTCTACTACACGGAAACCGGTCTGCATGGCTCCGTTCGTACTGTTAAAGTAATATTTATTTCCGTTATATTCTGCCAGACCCAGGACTTTAATCCCGCTCGCATCGAAAAGATAGGTATCGCTTCCCACTTTAATAAGTGTATTCTTAGCACGCTGACCCTTGCTGGTCAGATAATAACCATCCACCCAGGTATCCTTCGCCATCTCGCCGGTCGTGGTATCAAAATAATACCAGCTGCTGTCCAGTTCCTGCCAGCCGGTCACAGGCTGATAGGAAGAATCCAGGAGATAGGTTTTTCCGTCTTTATCGGTGAAAAGGCCCGGACTTCTGGTCTCGCCGGTCTTCACACCGTCGCTTCCCACATATTCGGAACCGATCCAGGTACTCTTCGCCATGGTTCCGTCGGAAGTAAGGTAGCACTTATCTATCCAGGTATCTTTTGCCATCACACCGAACATATCAAAATAGTATTTCTCTCCGTCGATGGTTTTCCAGCCCTTGCTGCGGGCTCCCGTACTGGGATTCAGATAATACTTCTGCTCCCCTATCGTAATCCAGCCATACTGTCTCTGGCCTTTTTCATTGACATAATAGGTGTTGCTCACGAAACGGCTCTTTACGAGCTGTCCATAAGTGTTCAGGTAATATTTTTCTCCGTCAATAGTCTGCCAGCCTGTCAGCATCCGTCCGGTCTTCGGACTGAAATAGTAGTCATTGACTCCGTAATGAATCCAGCCCGTGGTCATCTCGCCCGTCGTCGGATCGAAATAATAGCTGAGCCCGTCAGAGGTCTTTTTGATACCGGAAAGCCGCCGCAGAACGCCGTCTGTTCCGAAATACCAGACTTTGTCGTCAACCCGTTTCCAGCCCGTCAGCTTCTTATAATTGACCTTGCTGAAATAATACTTCTTTCCGTCGATCTCCATCCAGCCTGAGGCGTAGGAACCGTTTTCGTCCAGATACTGGTTGTCATTGATCCAGGTCCCTTTGGCAAGGCTGCCATCCGCATTAAAATAATATTTTTTTCCGTCGATGGTCTGCCAGCCTTTTTTCATGATCACACCGGTCCTGGAATTCAGATAGTAGGTCTTGTCGCCGTTGGTGTACCAGCCGTAGACCTTCTCTCCCTTATCATTCACATAATAGGTGTTGCCCACCAGACGGTTCTTGGCCAGCTGTCCGTAGCTGTTGAAAAAATATTCCTTACCGTTTATGGTCTGCCAGCCCGTCAGGGCGCGACCGGTCTTGGGGCTGAAATAGTAATCGTTTACGCCGGAGTGAACCCAGCCGGTGGTCATCTCACCCGTCGTCGGATCATAGTAATAGCGGTTTCCGGAATTTTTCACCACGCCGGAGAGCTTTTTCAGCGTGCCGTCCGCATTAAAGTAATAAACCTTTCCGCCGATCCGGCGCCAGCCTGTCACTGCCGCATAGTTCGTATAGCTGAAATAATATTTGTTGTCACCGATCGTCACCCAGCCTCTGGCCAAACGGCCTCTCTGATCCGCATAATATTTTCCGCGAACCAGGGTATTTTTCTGGAGCTCTCCCAGGCCATTGAACGAATAGCGGTAGGAACCAATTTTATAAATGCCTTTCAGAGCATAGCCCTTCTGTCCGAAATAATAGATCTGTCCATTAATTCCTGCCCAGCCCAGCACCCGCGCGCCTGTCTTGGGGCTGAAATAATATTTCTTTCCTCCATAGACCACAAAACCGGTCTGCTGCGCTCCGGTCTTAGTATTAAAAAAATACGTTTTTCCGGAGATCTTCGTGAAACCGGTGGCTTTCTTTCCATCTGTATAATAATATCTGGCATTTCCCTCTGTTACCCAGCCATCCCCGGAAACGGTTTCATCAACAAGATTATCTGCTCTGGCCGGAACCATATTTTCCGCCGGAGCCCATACCAGAATCCCTGTGAAAAATAATGCCATGAGAAATTTCTTTTTCATATAAATCCCCTTTTATGTATGTCTCTTCCAAAACTTCCGAACGCAGGCTGAACCCCCCACGTCTCGAACTATTACAGAATTATTACATCATTATGAAAAGTTTAGCGGATTTCTATGGAAAAGTCAAGAGAAGATGAGATTCTTAAGAAAAAACACATAGTTAGCCTCCGCCACTTCCAAACATCGACTATACTTCACTTATTTCTGCACATTCATCGCTACCTGATCCCGGTATTTTCCGGGAGTAAGCCCTTCTTTTTTCTTAAACACTCTCGCAAACGATTCACAGCTGACATATCCGACTTGTCCAGCTACCTGTTGAAGCGTCAAGCTCGGATTATCCTGAAAGATCTGTTTTGCCTTTTCTATACGGACCTTCTGAATATAATCCAGCAAGCCCTCCCCTGTGGTCTTCTTGAAGATTCTGGAAACATAATCCAGATTTTTCCCCAGCAATTCTGCTATCGCAGTTACACTCAGCTCTGTATTGGCATAATTTTCGTCAACAATCCCACAGACCTTTTTCACAAAATCTTTCTCCGAATCCTCTGATTCCACCACTTCCAGCCCTCTCAGCTGTTCAAACATGGCAAGCATATTGTTGCGGAATTCCTCGACGTTTTTAAAATCGATCAGTTTTTTATAATCTATAAGATTTGCATTGGTATCATTCACCACTGTCATGATCCGATGCATAAAAGAATACAGCTCAAACATATATTCTTTGGGCGGGATATCCTGATTCACAAAGGCAGTATTCACTATTTTTACAAATAATTTTTCCGCTCGTCCATATTCACCCACTTTAATATAATTAAGCATGGGAATTTCATCTGCCGTATAATTATTTCGCACATTATCAAGCGAAAAAGTGCTGTATTCCATGATATTTTTTGCATTTGTCAGTTCCAGGTATTCCATGGTGTTCCGTATTTCATGATACATATCCCGGATTCCATCTGCACCGGTATGGTAATTGGAAATACCAATCTGAATGTCTATGGCATACCGCTCTCTTAAAAACAGCTGGCTGTCCAATAATTTTGTCTTAATATCAGTATATTCATTTTTGACAGAATCATCAATAAATGAAACAAAGAAATAAAGGATGCTGTCAATACTAAAGTAAAGAATCTTGTAATTTTCCTGAAGCATCTGTATCAGAAAGCCTTCACAAAAATTAAATGCCCGTTCATCCGGCACATCAATGAAGCGAATGCCTACAAAGTAAAAGCTTTCCCTCTCTGCGTCCACTCCCAGCTCCTGTGACAGTTTCCGGATCACCTCGCTGTCGATATTTTTCTTCTCCAGTATTGCAAGAAAAGCTCTTTTTTTCGCTTCCATTTCCGTTTGCTTGTGATAATTCTGATTGGCAAGTTTCTGCTCCGCATTTTCCAGCATAATGCCTTGCAATTCCGTCACAAAATAACGCCCCAGCCAAAGCTTTCGTGGTTTATCTCCGCTGACCTCTGCCATCAGCTGATTCAGCGGATTAAAAATGCTCCACATATGCCCTATAATGATCACGATAAGCACACAGACAAGAACCAGATAAGTCACGATTTCACGGCCCCAGACACGCTTTAGTTCTCCCCGCAATGCGCTGACAGGCAGAATCCCCACATAGGTAAAGGGGATTCTCGTGCTTTTTATGCCGACAGTCTGGTATCCGGATGTATGAAACACAAAATCGTTCCATTTTCCATCCAGCATATACTTTCCTGTCTGGTTATCCATTACTGTAAGAATGCTACTTTTCGCCTGACTGCTTACCTCAATCTGTCCATCTACAGACCGTATTCCTTCCACTGACATATTCTGGAAGGGATTCTCTGCAAGCTTTACATAAATCGAACTGCGCATATGGCCGTCTCCCACCTGAGTCACAGGATAGGTCTTGACATAAAACACTTCTCCTGTCTCTGCCTGGATCAGCGTTCCGCCGGTATATTCGATTCTTTCATCAACCACATTGGCTTCCACAAAAGCAGCATATCTCTCATCACTCAAAAAACTCATGAGCCAGTCATGAGTATTTCCTCTTCCTGAGGATGTAATATATACATTCTGGTCACTGTAAAAACAGACCATGATATCCCTGATAAAATTATTGGTAAGTATTGTACTACTCAGAGTATTTCTGAATTTTGTTGCATCCATAAGGCTATTCTCATTGCTGCTCCATCCGGTGTTCAACAAATGGGAAAAGCTCTCATTTGTCGTCAGTACATAACAGATAGCATTGAGTCTCTCCATATAATCATCCATGGTATTCGCCAGCCCCTTCGTTTCATTCGTAAGAGCCTGTTCTGCCTGATTATATACATTACGCCGCATCGGGATAAAACTGACAAACACCAGGCAATAAAGAACCAGTGCAATTGCCAGATACATTATAATGTTCAAAAACAATCTCTTTTTCACTGTATTTCTATTGTCCGGTGTTTGTTCAGTCTTTTTCATATATTCTGTTACCTTATCATTTCATCCTGTAATTTCAAATGTTTCTATTTTTCCACATCCGAAAACAAACTCTGTTGCCTGTTCCCGACGCATATTCTTAGGAAACACAACCCTGTAAGTCACTTCATATTCATCATTTTTTAAGCGTCTCCATTTTACAGAATTGACAGCTATCCCTTCCTTTTCAATTTTGGACAGAATCTCTTCTTCCCTGTTTCCATTTACTCTGACTGTTATTATAGCACGGATCTGCTCAGAAACCAAACTAATATTCATGTGCAGGATTGTCTGTCCGGCGATGACCAGTATCGTACTACATGTACCCAAGGCATACATTCCTGCTCCGATGGCCATGCCGATCGCCATCGTCATCAATACTCCTGTGGTTGTCGTAATCCCGCTGGCATGTCCCTGTTTCCCCATACAGATCAGGCCGCCTCCCAGGATCCCTACGCCCCCGATAATGCTTGCCGCCACTCTCGACACATCCACGCTCATATCATTTTCCAGTGCAACCCTCAAAAACCCATACTGAGATACGACCATCATAAGTGCTGTGGACATAGCAACCATAAAATGAGTCCTGACGCCTGCATTTTTTGTTCTCCGCTGTCTCTCGATTCCGATAATAATGCCACAGATTCCCGCCCACAGCACGCGGATAAGGAACTCAAAGGTCTTACTGGTTAAAATGTCCCTTAGCATTTACATCTCCTGTATCTCTCTGCTGATGAGCTCTGACTCGCCTAAATGATAAGGGAAACAAAATCTCCTTGTTCCTTCTCCTGCAAGATAATGCTCTCTGCAGGTCTTTAATACTGCCCTGTTTGCTTCGGAATCCATTTTTTTCTGGAAATACTGTTGTGCTGTCGGGTAAAGGGCTGTTTTCGCCTGAAGCATATAATAGATGCCCACATTCGAATCATTCAGACCATGATGGGCCACCTGTACTATATCGGTTTTCATGCCATGGCCATATCTTGCCGTCAGTTCCACGCTGGAACGCACATTGGAATCTCCCAGGAAAACGACTTTTGTCCCCTTTGCCTCCAGCAATAAAATCGTACTGGAATCATTATAGCAGGTAAGTGGTTCTTCGCATATATCATCATAGGTAAACAGGACTGTAAATTTCAACTCATCCAGCTGGAATCTTTGTCCGGTATGCAAACGGATATGCTTCCAGCCATATGCATCATTTAATTCCTGAAATTCCCGCATGGTCTCCTTGTCGTCTGCTTTCCAGCCTTCCGCTCCCGGTACATCCAGTGCCGGAAAACCGCTGTATACTCTCTGGATCTCAACATCCGCAAAATTTTCCTTCACAAAATCCATAAATTTCGCAATATGATCCTGATGTCCATGGGTAAAAAACCAGCCTGCAATGACTATTTTTTTATCCGGGCTCAGCTTTTTTAATAATTCATGGATCCGCAGATGATCTTCCACCGAGTTCATGTGAGCACTGTCAATGATAAAGAACCGGCCACCACCAGTTTGAAGAATATAGCACATGCCACAATCAATCTTCCGATAATCCACTTCGAATTGATACAGGGCACATTCCTCTTTGCTTCCCACAATATCATCCTCCGGAAAATCGGTTTCCTGGTCTGCTATGATATGGGTTCTGTTGTCATTTTCTGTGTAGTAAATATGAATTTCCATGTGATGCAGTTCAAAGGTTGCTGCATAATTCCGGCAAATACAGGAGCTTTGTTTTTTCAAAGCCCCTGCCTTCAGAATCTGTTCTTCGTATAAATCAAAATCCGCTTTTATTGTGTTTTCGATGATGTAGGTTTTCTGATTCCTGCAATTCTCATAAACTGCAACCTCTGGCCACTTTTCATAATTATATAAACAATTATCCGTAATCATCCTTTATCTCCCCCACTTAGAGCAAAGCCCTGTGACATAAATTTCTGTGCAAACGCATACAGCATAATGCAGGGCAGCATATAAACTACAGAGTACGCTGCCAGTTTTCCATACTCAATGATACCACCATCATTAAAATACTGATAAATTCTGACTGCTGCCGGATATTTCTGCGTGGACTGCAGTAAAATAAACGGAGTAAAGAAATTGCCCCACGCTCCGGTGAATACATAAATCAGCACGGTCAGAATACCTGGTTTCATAAGAGGAATGATCACATTTTTCAAAACCTGTATGGAATTGGCACCGTCTACTCTGGCAGCTTCCTCAAGAGAAACCGGAACCGCGTCCATAAAGTTTTTTGTCATCCAGATACCATAGGGCATATTTGTCGCAGCCATGAAAAGAGCTAGGCTGAGCAGATTATCCTGCAGTCCCAGATTGATAAACATTCTAAATACCGGAACCAGGATCGCATTTACAGGCAGCGAAGTCATAAAAATAATCGCATACAGGAATTTACCTTTTCCCCGAAGTTCATATCTGGACAGCGGGTAGGATGCCAGTAATGCCAGCACTACCACCGTTACGGAAGTGACCCCCGCAATAATGAAGCTGTTCAGAAAGCCCCGCAGGTTATCCGGATTCGTAAATACCTGTGCAAAATTGCCAAGACTAAACTGCTTCGGCATCGTTATTGTGGGATTTGCATTCGGATTTATGGATGCTAGAAGCAACCATAACAGTGGGACAAAAAATAAAAGAGCAAGAATGACAAGCACAATATACTGAATAATCGTTTTTCGTTCCCGCCGATTGATTTTTTTTCTGTTCATCGACTTTTCTCCTTATCTTACAGTAACGGTTCCGTGGTTTCTGAACCGTTACCATCATACTTTTGATTTAGACAATTTCATGGAAACAACACACATGATGATACCAATGATCAGCATAACAAGTGCAATCGCTGTACCATAGCCCATCTGATAACTGCCAAAGGCCTGTTTATACATATAAATGGAAAGCGTTGTTGTCTTGGTTCCCGGTCCGCCTCCTGTCATAGAGTAGATCAGTCCAAAAACAGATAAGGTTCGTAATATGATAAGACTCATCAGAGTCATTGTTGTCTGTTTCACTAACGGCAACACGATATAGATCAATTTGCGTATACCGATTGCTCCATCCAGTTCCGCTGCCTCATCCACCTCTCTGGGAATCCCATCCAGAGCTGCCTGAAACTGCATCATGGAAAATGCTGTGCCATGCCAAATATTTGTCACAATGACGCAGACCATCGGATATTTAAACAACCAGGAAATCGGTCCATCTATCATACCCAATCCCGTTAAAACGGCTGTCCAGGTTCCTTCTTTTGCAAAAAAAGAAATCCAGCAGAAAGAAACCACGATTTCCGGCATAATCCAGCCGATCAGAACAATAAGTCCTGTAAAATTACGGATCCATTTCTTTTTTTCCTTCATCAACAATGCCAGAATGAACCCTAGGATCATCTGTCCAAAGATAGATGCAAACAAGAAAACCAAAGTATTGACAAAACTGGTTCTAAATAAAGAATCTGAGAATAACCGTTTAAAATTATCAAGTGCGACAAAATCATAATTATGTGCTTTTGTACCGCTCAGAGTCATATCTGTCATAGAATAAAAAAAGCTAAGTGCAATAGGCCAGATGAAGAAAAACGCCAAAAGTGCGATTGCAGGGAATAAATATAGTAAAGCTTTCTTTTCCTGAGCAGTAGGCTTCATTTTGTTCATATCAAAATCCCTTCCTATATACAATTTCTGCGGAGACAAGCTCCGCAGAAATTCAGCTTAGCTGTTATCTTATTCGTATACGTTATCTTCACCAACAATATTTACAACTCTGTTCTTGTATTCTGCTTCTGCTTCCTCCGGTGATAATGCACCAGTAACCAGCTCTTCTACGATTGTCTGGATCTGAGTGGTAACCATAGCATAGCTCTCGTTCTTAGGACGTACATGGGCATTTGCCATATTTGCATTCGCCTCATTGATGAAGGGCTTGCTGCCGTATTCTTCGATATCTACAGAATCTTTTCTCGGAGACATACGTCCGTCATACAGAGATCTGTAAGTAGCGTTTTCTTTGTTTCCGCAGAACTCCAGGAATTCCATTGCCATATCTTTGTTTTCACAGTAGTTGGAAATAGCCCAGGACCACCCACCAGTCATTGTTACTGTAGCAGGATCACCTGTCTGTGTGGGCATACCGGCAAAACCGATCTTCTCTTCTACATTTTCTACAGGGTAGCTTCCGGTAGGCAGCCAAGTATTGCTGAGTGTGCAAACACTCAGACACATACCAATCTTGCCATCTGCAAGTAAGTTTGCTACCTGTGTATCTGCTGAAAGTGCCTGATCCAGATCAAGCATGATTCCGCTGCTAACGATCTCATCAATAAAAGCAAAGGTATCTTTTAAGCCCTGGCTTCCAACATTCCATTTGCCATCCTCATACAGAGTATCTCCGGTTCCATAAAGGATCTGCTCAAAGGTCTGCATGGATACCGCTTCGCCATTGCTGGCAGCAACACTCATGGCAAGAGGTGCAACGTCCGTCTGGGTCTCTTTGATCTTCTGACCAGCTTCAATGATGTCTGCCCAGGTCTTCGGCTGCCAGTCTCTTCCATAACCAGCCTTCTCCAGAACGTCTCTGTTGAACCAGATACCTCTGGAATCAGTAGAAATGGGCACACCGTAGGATTTGCCATCAACACCCTTTACCGCATCCTTGGTGCCGTCCAGATAATTGGAATAATCATCCCAGTTTGCCAGATAATCATCCAGGCATGCCAGATAACCAGATGCTGCATCTGTAGCCGTCATATAAGTATCTTCCATGAAGACATCCGGTGCAGTGCTGGAAGAAGAAAGCTGCAGTGCCAGCAGAGTAGCATAATCACCTTCCGTAGAAGAGATAGGAGAAAGCTCGATCTTAACTCCGGGATGCTGTTCCTCAAACTGTCCAATGATGTTCTTCTCTGTCAGCCATGCTTCCAGGGGATCGTTGGATGCGTTCTGTTTATAAGTAAATTTCAGAACGATGTCCTCTCCTTCTTCAGCAGAAGAAGTGATAGCTCCGGTCATGCACATGCTTGTGGCTAAGCATACCGGCAAAACGGTTTTCATGAATCTTCTCTTCATAAATTCGCCCTCCATATTTATTTTTGCGGCTGTCCGTCGCTTGATGTTTTTAGTATATCCGCTTTCCGGTTTTTGGTAAATATTCAGAATTATTGGCACCTTCATTTTTTGTTTTTGTATGTATTGAACATATTTCATCAGGTATCGCCCCGTTACAGCCCTTTGTTTTTACGCAAAATACACAAAACCAGGAAAAGACGGCCCTTTTGCAGCCATCCCTTCATTTTTTGTAAACCCTCATTTTTTGTGCAACCTTCATTTTTCGTATCCAGTGATTTTTCCTCGCCACCGCAGTGTGCTCCTACCCAGAGGGCTTTTTCCGTCATAGGAATATTACGGAGTAATTTTTTATGACACAAAAAAAGCCCCATGCAATCATCTATCAATGATCGCATGGAACTTTTTTATTTACTGGTCTGCATCCTCTTGATCACTTTCAGCCTTGTGAACTCTTCTCTCTCTTTCTCTTCCAGTGCATTCTGGATATTTTTCGTAAGAGCTTCGTACATCGGGATCGTGATGTTTTTCAGCGCATTCGCACGTTTCTGGGTCTTTTTGATGTTGGCAGCCAGACGGTAGGCGGAGTTTTCGATCATGGAAAGACGGATGGTAAGGTCTTTCACTTTCTCGAAAGCGAGTCTTGCCTGGTCCAGGGCCTGGGTGGTGCTGTAATAAGCGTAGGTCGGTTCATCGGCCTTCGGCTTATACTCCACCAGCGGGATCTCCGTACCCATAACGCTGCGGGTCTTGATCCTTATGGAATCCTCCACGGGGACGGAGAAGGAGATCTCCTCCACCTCATGGATACCCATCTCGATGTTGGCCCGCTGCAGGAGGCCGTAAGCCTCCCGGAACGTGCTGTCGATCTCGGTCTGGATCTCCGAGGCCTGGCTGATCAGGTTCATGATCTCACGCATAAGAATGTTTCGTTTCTTATCCATCAGATCGAAGCCCTGTTTCGCAAGTGCCAGAGAATTCTTGGCCAGAATCAGATTTCCCTTGGTGGGAAATGTGTTTGGATTCATACGCTCACCTCGGATTTATGCTTCTGCCGTCTTCGGCGCTTCATAGAATTTATCAAGGATCTTGGTATCGATACGGTCAAGTTCTTCTCTGGGCAGCATCCGTAAGAGCTCCCAGCCCTTGTCCAGCGTCTCCTCGATAGTACGGTTCTCTTCCTCGCCCTGTCCGACAAATTCGTGCTCAAAAGCTTCTCCGAATTTCAGGTAGGTTTTGTCCAGGGGAGAAAGCTCGTCCTCACCGATAACGGAAGCCAGGGCTCTGGCGTCTCCTACTTTTGCATAACAGGAGAAGAGCTGGTTTGCCACATCCTGATGATCCTCTCTGGTGTAACCCTTACCGATACCATCCTTCATCAGTCGGGACAGAGACGGCAGAACATTGATCGGCGGATAAATTGCCTGGCCGTGAAGCTGACGGTCCAGAACGATCTGACCCTCGGTGATGTAACCGGTCAGGTCAGGGATCGGGTGGGTGATATCGTCGTTGGGCATGGTCAGAATCGGGATCTGGGTTACAGAACCGTCCACACCCTGCACGATACCGGCGCGCTCATAAAGAGTAGCCAGTTCACTGTACAGATAACCCGGATAACCTTTTCGGGAAGGAATCTCTCCTTTGGAGGAGGAAACCTCACGCATGGCCTCGGCGAAAGAAGTCATATCGGTAAGAATTACCAGGATATGCATGCCTTTCTCAAAAGCAAGGTACTCAGCGGCAGTCAGCGCTACCTTCGGAGTGATCAGTCGCTCAACTACCGGATCGTTTGCCAGGTTCAGATACATGACAACGTGGTCGGAAACGCCGCTCTCCTCGAAGGTCTTGCGGAAGAAGTTTGCCACATCGTATTTAACGCCCATAGCCGCGAAAACAATAGCGAATTTCTCATCGGAAGCAGAGTCTCCCAGGGAAGCCTGTTTTACGATCTGAGCTGCCAGACGGTCATGGGGAAGTCCGTTTCCGGAGAAGATCGGCAGCTTCTGACCTCTGATCAGAGTAGTCAGTCCGTCGATGGCAGAAATACCGGTACGGATATAGTTTCTCGGGTACTCACGGGTTACAGGGTTCAGAGGCAGACCGTTGACATTCAGACGGCACTCTGCCTTGATCTCTCCCAGTCCGTCGATGGGCTCTCCGATACCGTTGAAGGTACGTCCCAGGATATCCGGGGAAAGAGCCACCTCCATGGGGTGTCCAGTGAGTTTTGTATGGGTATTTTTCAGGGACATTCCGTCATTTCCTTCAAACACCTGGATAACAGCCTTGTCCTCGTAAAGCTCGATGATACGGCCAAGCTTTTTCTCATTGCCGTTTACCGTGATCTCTACGATCTCCTCAAAGGAGGCGTTCTGAACGCCTTCGAGAACTACCAGGGGGCCGTTGATCTGACTGAGTCCTAAATATTCAATTGCCATTTCATCCTACCTCCTTTTATGCGTTCTTGGCAATGACTTCGTCATAGAAGGCATCGATGGCTTTGTAATAGTCGTCAAACATTTCCGGCTTATCGTTCGGCACATCGTATTTGATGGAAACGATACGGTCGAAAATGTTGCTTTCCTTCAGAATAGACATCGGCATTCCCATGGTAACCAGGGCCTTTGCTTTTTTGTAAAGGTAAAGGATCACATCCATCATCAGGAACTGTTTCTTCATGGGCACGCAGGTATCGTCCGGATGGAACGCATTCTGCTGCAGGAAGCCCAGACGAACCACACGGGCAATCTCAAGAGTCAGCTTCTGATCATCCGGAAGCACATCGCTGCCGATCAGTTTTACAATCTCCATAAGGCTGCTCTCCTGGTTCAGGATCGCCATGATCTGGTTTCTGTGGTCCACGAAACGCTTGTCCACGTTGGTCTGGTACCAGGGCGCCAGATCGTTCAGGTACTCACTGTAACTGGTCAGCCACTGGATAGCCGGGAAATGACGGGCATAAGCCAGGGATTTATCCAGTCCCCAGAAGCAGCGGACGAAACGTTTGGTATTCTGGGTAACGGGCTCGGAGAAATCGCCTCCCTGCGGGGATACGGCTCCGATGATGGAAACGCTTCCTTCTGCTCCGTTTAAGGTCTGTACATAACCGGCTCTCTCATAGAAAGCAGACAAACGGGATGCCAGGTAAGCCGGGAAACCTTCCTCGGCGGGCATCTCCTCCAGTCGTCCGGACAGCTCTCGAAGAGCCTCGGCCCAACGGGAAGTGGAGTCTGCCATGATAGCCACGTCATAACCCATATCGCGGTAATACTCAGCCAGAGCCACGCCGGTGTAAATGGAAGCCTCACGGGCTGCAACAGGCATGTTGGAAGTATTGGCAATCAGTGTAGTACGGTCCATCAGAGGATTGCCGGACTTCGGGTCGATCAGTTCGGAGAACTCCTCCAGAACCTGGGTCATCTCGTTTCCACGCTCTCCGCAGCCGATGTAAATGATGATGTCGGCGTTGGCCCATTTTGCGATCTGATGCTGGGTCATGGTTTTACCGGTTCCGAATCCTCCCGGGATGGCTGCAGTACCGCCCTTGGCGATGGGGAACATCGTATCAAGAATACGCTGACCGGTTACCAGGGGTTCGCTGGATGCGTAGCGGGCTGCGCTGGGACGCGGCACACGGATGGGCCATTTCTGAGCCAGAGTCAGGGGAACTTCTTTTCCGTCACTCAGCTGCAGAACAGCGATCTCATCAAAGATCTTATATTTTCCGTCCGGAGCAGCTTTCAGGATCGTACCGGAAAGGTTCGGAGGTACCATGGATTTATGAAGGATCGCCGGTGTCTCCTGGGTTTCTGCGATGACAGTTCCGCCGCTGACTTTATCGCCGGCTTTTATGGTGATGTGTACATCCCAGAGCCGCTCGGTGTCCAGAGAATCTACGGAAAGACCGCGGCTGATATATTTGCCGGATTTGGCAGCGATCTCACTTAAGGGACGCTCGATACCATCAAAAATGTTGTTCAGGATACCCGGTGCCAGGAGAACGGAAATAGCGTCTCCGCTGGCTTCTACGATTTCGCCGGGTTTCAGGCCTGTTGTCTCCTCGAAGACCTGTACAGTGGTGGTGTCCTGAGTCAGGGCGATAACCTCGCCTACCAGGCGTTCCTTGCCGACGTAAACCATCTCTGACATCTCAAAACCGGTATTGCCCTTCAAATAAATGACGGGACCGTTGATGCCGTAAATAACACCTGTCTTATTCATGAAGGACACCTCCGTCAAAGGTAAAGTTTTTCTTCGCTGCGTCAAATTTGGCAGCAAAGGAATTGTCGATCAGGATATGACGTCCGGGAATAACTGCCCGGGTGCCGCCGCTGAAGGAATACTCGGAAACCGTCAGCGGATGGTTGACAGCAGCGGTGAGGCTGCTTAAGCAGGACTGATCTGCCGGATCAATGTAAATGGTAACTTCCTCATTTCCAGCGAATTTCATGATCTCACGGATCTGTGAAATCAGAAGCTGCTGGTATTCCTGTGTTGCCATGTAGTCGGCCAGTTTTTCCTGTACTTCTACAAAAAGTGTTTCTTTCAGCTCTTCCTGTTTTTTGGACCAGCCGCGCTTGAGAGTGATCTGCTCTGCGGCCAGAGCCTTGTTGATCTCCCTGCGGACATGCTCGGCTTCGGCCTTTACCTCAGCCTCAGCGCTTTGTCTGCGGGCTGCTTTATGATCTTCCAGCATCTGAGAAAGAGATTCTCTGTGTTCCTGGATCGCCTTTGCGGCATCCTCCTTTGCTTCCTCGACAGAGACCTCATAAAAATGCTGCAACTTTTCATCTATTGTCATGTTTTCACCTGCCTATAATTTCAGTCCGATTGCTTCGTTGACATATGAAGTGATAAAATCCGGTTTACGTCCTGTTCCGTGCCTGTCAGGAATTTCAATGATCAGGGGAGTTTTGTGGTGAAG
>OLPQ01000397.1_pt1 | contig 39333 bp, 28 predicted proteins | sample 1672451 | NCBI WGS metagenome assembly OLPQ01 (sample SAMEA3136687, study PRJEB25190) | human gut metagenome | biome: human gut; feature: human-associated habitat; material: faeces | place: Austria | collected 2013
AAGGAGTACCGATTATGGCAATGTTTCCGGCTTTGATGAATGACACGATGTTCTCGGATCTGTTCGATGATCCGTTCTTTGAGGGTTGGCGCAACACGGACAACACGATGAGTGCCGTAATGCCCGCCAACATGATGACCACCGATGTGCGCGAGACCGACAAGGGTTACGACGTCGACATCGATATGCCTGGCTTTAAGAAGGAAGATATCAACCTTGAGCTCAACAACGGCTATCTGACCGTGTCCGCCTCGCGTTGCAGCGAGCATGAGGACAAGGCTCCGGCCGCTGAGGACGAGGCTTCCGACAGCAAGTGTGCTTGCGCGTCCGATTCGGGCAAGTGGCTGCGTCGCGAACGCTACATGGGCTCCTGCTCGCGTAGCTTCTACGTTGGCGAGGACGTGAAGGAGTCCGACATCCACGCCAGCTACCGGAACGGCACGCTGTGCATCCAGGTTCCGAAGATGCAGGCCCAGCCGCAAGTCGAGTCCAAGCACCAAATCGCGATTGAGGGCTGACGATACTTGATTCGTCCCGAAGTCCCGCTTCGAGTAGCTTTGCCCCCTCTGACGAGGGGGCTCCCGCGAAGCGGGTGGGGGAGAGATAAATCGTAACCAAACCATGCTTCCCACGCCGTCTGCCCTACGCTTTCAACGCCGACTAACCTGACAGACGGCGGGAAACATAGCCAATGCAAATGCCGGGTAGGGATTTACCCTACCCGGCATTTTGCTGTTTCAATCACCGAACCCCACCCTGTTCGCGCGCCGGTCGCGTGCCGTTCTGCCGCTGTACACATCCGATGGGTAGAGTGACTTCGAAACGATGCGAGAGAGGCGGACATATGGCGAACGGCGCACAGAACGCAAGCGGCACACCGGCACCGGCGGCAAGCCATTCCGGCGGCCACGTCGTATCCGCGCGCGCCACGACCATCGGCCTGATGGCAATCCTGCTGTGGAGCTTCATGGCCGGCACCGTGCGCATCGTCTCCGAAAACTTCGGCGCCACGCTTGGCTCGGCCCTGATCTACACGGTCGGCGGCATCCTGCTGCTGATGTTCCGGCGCCCGGCCCCGATTCGCGAGTTCCCCAAGAAATACCTGATTATCGGCGGCCTGTTGTTCGTATTTTACGAATCGTCGATATCCCTCTCGCTGGGTCTGGCCTCTACCGACGCATCCTCGGTGGAAGTGAGCCTGGTCAACTATCTGTGGCCCACGATGATGGTGCTGCTGTCGGCGGGCGTATCCCATCGCAAGCACGCGGTCGTCAAGGTGCTGCCGGGCGCGATCGTGGCCACTGCCGGCGTGGTGCTGGCGGTCGGCGGTAATTCCGGGCTCGACTGGCATGCGGCCGTGCAGCATATCGCCGCCGACCCTTTGCCCTATGCGCTGGCGTTCGTGGGCGCGCTCGCTTGGTCGGTGTACGCGGTGTTCACGCCAGCCATGAGTCATGGGGTGGACGGCACTTCATTGTTCTTCCCCTGCGTGGCCGTGGCGTTGTGGATTATCCACTTTGCGTCCGGGCAGGGGTGGCCGGCCGAGCCGCCGAGTCTGGTCGCATGGCTGTTTGTGTTGATTGCCGCGGCGGCGATTGGTGGTGGTTATGCCTGCTGGGGCTATGGCATTCTGCATGGGTCTATGGAGCGGCTGGCTATTGCGTCCTATGCCACGCCGGTGCTGTCCACCGGGGCCAGTGCGGTGTTGCTGGGTTTGGCGCTGTCGCTGCCGTTTTGGTGTGGCGCGCTGCTGGTGGCCGCCGGATCGGTGCTCAATTACTTGGTCAGTGCGCGCAAATAGGGGGGTGGCTTTGCTCATGGGGCGGTAATAATCCCATGGGGCGGTAAAACCCTCATGGGGCGGTATCCCAAAATGGCTTTATTCTGCCGTTTCACAATTTCTTCAAACCGCCCCATGGGCCTTTTACCGCCCCATGGATAAATTACCGCCCGATGGGCAGCAGCAACTTACTCGCCGCGACGCTCGGACGGGCGGCGAATCGGGTCAAGCAGCGTATTCGGATCGGAGATGCCGAACATGCTGCGCCCGCCGGTGGATTCAGGGTGCTTGGCGAGAACGGCCAGCGAAATCGCCCCCGGAATCATAATGATCACCAAAAGGGCCGCCAATCCCCAGTTCACGAAGAATCCGAGCCCCAGTACGATGGCCACCACAACCACCACCGTGACGATAATCGTCAACAGTGCTCGACGTGGGTTGGTTTCCCTGGCCCAAGAGGTGCTGGCTGCGGGTTTTGCTGTTGAACTGGCCGCGGCGTTTGTGGCTGTTGTGCCATCAGCCGTGACGGTCGTGGGCCTTGCCGCCGCGCTCGTCGCGGGGCCAGTAGGGGCGTCAGACACGTTATCGGCGGCATTGCCGGTCGCTGCTGGACGTTGTTCGTTTGCGTGAGTCATATCCACCAGCATATTCCCTGCTTCCGGCTGAAGCTGGGACAAGCCTGCGCGCCGCTAATCCAGCGCTGACACTGGCCTTGAGCTGCGGACGTCCAGACCGGATGTGAACAGGTGCTGAACGGAGTCTGGGGAAACCATGAGAACTCGCGACAATTTTTGTGAAATTGGGTGACGCTCTATGAATCGCGCGCTAGTGTTGCGTGAGCTTACAAGGCGAGGAGCCTGGAGCGCGGGGGGTGAAGGATGAAGAACTCCGTTTGGAAAACGTTCATGGAATTGTCGCTGGTCCGCGGAATCGTGCCGTGGACCGTGTTCGGACTGACCGCGATCGCGGCAATCATACTGATTATTGGACTGGCGCTGAGCAAGGGCAAGAAGCGCGGCCGCCTGCACCCGCTGATTGTCTCGCTGATTGCCGCCGTGCTCGCCGGCGCGGCTGGACTGCTGGTTGCATGGCTGGTGTCCGACGTGTTTATGGTGTTTGGCGTATCGCTGGGCTGGCCGGTGATCTTCACCATCGCGGGCGGCATCGCCGGCGTCGGCTTCGTGATCGCCGCAGCCGTAACCATGCGCGGAGCCCGCCGTGTGCTGGCCATCGTGCTGGTGCCGCTGGTGCTGCTGTCCACTGCGCTCGGCGTGGACTCGTTTTACGGCGAATACCAGACCATCGGCACCCTCGTCGGCTACACGCCGTACGCCTCGCTCGGCTCAATCGAGGTACACAAGGCCGCGATGAGCGTCAGCGACTGGCGTAGCAAGGCGCAGAAGGGCAGCCTGCCGTCCATGCCCAGCCAAGGCAAGGTGCTCACCGTCGACATTCCGAACGCCAAATCCAACTTCACGGCCCGCAAGGCGATGATCTACCTGCCGCCCGCCGCGCTGTCCGACCGTCCGCCGGCCTTGCCAGTGATGGAGCTGTTGGCCGGGCAGCCCGGTAGCCCCAGTCGCCTCATCGACGCCGGCAACATCGCCGCCACGATGAATGCGTACGCCGCCAAACATGACGGGCTCGCGCCGATCGTGCTCGTGCCCGACCAGAACGGCGAGGCCACGCACAACAGCCTGTGCGCCGACACCACGCAAGGCAACGCCGAAACCTACCTCACCACAGACGTGGTGAACTGGGCCAAGAAGATGCTGCCCGTGGCCAAATCGGCCCGCATGTGGGCGATGGGCGGGTTCTCGCAAGGCGGCACCTGCACCACGCAGCTCGTCCCGCGTCATCCCGAAATCTACGGCGCGATGCTACCGGTGGACGGCGAACTCAAGCCGACCAATGGCAGCGTCGGCAAGATGATCCAGGAGTATTTCGCCGGCGACCGCAAGGCATACGACGAACAGGTGCCGGTCAACGCCATCGCCTCCACCGGCACATCTGAGCAGGCGCTGTTCACCGGTGCTGGCGAACGGGACAAGGAATCGATTAGCAACATGCGCACGATTGCCGCCGCCGCGCGCAAAGCCGGCATGGAGGTCATCGAGCTGATCGTGCCCGGCACCGGCCACGACTGGCACGCGGTGCAGGCGGTCTGGCGGCCCGGTCTCGACTGGTTCGGCGAACGGACCGGCTTGGGCGAGATGACGAAATCGTTGAAGGAGTACCCACAAGTGGAGGTGTTGCAATGAGCGAAGAATCGCGTAAGCACAACAGTCATGCGGCGGAAAGCTGGCGCGAACTGGCCGGCGACGTGCGACAGTGGGCGGACGGTCATCGACTGGCCATCACTGCCACGGTGGCGCTGGTGGTGCTGAACTTGGTGGTGTGGCTGGTGGTCGCGATGGCCGGATTCGCGTTCCCGCTGCGGCTCGACACCAGCATGGCCGAATTCGATTTCGGCAAACTCTTCTGTACGCTGTTCTTGGCGCGCGGCGTCATCCAGCTCATTCTTGATGCCGTGCTGTGGCTCGTCATGCTGTCAATCGCCGAGCCGTGGCTTGGCCGCGCACGTACCGTCGGCACCGCGCTCGCCTGCGCGCTCGGCGGCGTGATCGTGGGCCTGACCTTGTGTGCGGCGGCCGGATGGCTGTTCCAGGACTCCCAATTCGTCTCCCGCATGCAGTTCGCCCTGAGCCCGCTGGTGTTGCCGGTCGGCGCGCTCATGGCGGCCAGCGCGTTCTGCAGCCACCTGTGGCGGCGGCGCATTCGGCTGATCGGCTACGTGGCGATTCTGGTCGCACTGCTCTACAGCGGCAATCCTGGCGATTACTGCATTCTCGCCGCCGCGCTGATCGGACACGCGGTCGGCCGCGTGATGGCCGGGTCGCCCGCGCATGCCGAGACCGGCTGGCACTGGCTGCGCAGCACCTCCTTCGAGGCGCGGCGCATGTTTGCGGCCATCGCCGTGGTGCTGGCGCTGGGGCCGATCATCGCCATCACCTCGCATAATCACGCGGGGCCGCTCAGCACGGTCGGCCTGCTCATGAGTCCGGTCTCCGTTGACGACGGCACGCTCGCGCGCTGCCTGGCCGGCGCCACGCACAGCGGCTGCTTCCTGCAATTCGACCTATTGCGAGCCTCGATGCCGGGCGCGGTACTGCGTTCGCTGCTGCCCACCGCCGTGACCCTGGTGCTGGCGTGGGGCCTGTATCGCGGCCGTCGGTTCGCGGCCATGTGTGCCGTGGCCATCAACCTGTTCACTGCGGGAGTAGCCATCGCCTACTACCTGATCGTGCCGCTGAGCTTTGCGCCGGACGGCATGACCTCACTGCTGCAGCACGGCGCGATCACCGCCTGCGTGGCGAACGCCTTGCCGCCGCTGTTCTTTGCCGTCGCCTTGACTGCGGCGTTGAAGCATTTCCCGATTCGCGTCGGCTGGCGGCGACTGATCGGCGGCGTCGGCGCCATCGTGCTGGTTCTGCTGGCGTGCGCCGCCGTGTACCTGATGTACGGCATCGCCCAGCCGGACGCCTTCTCGCCGCGCGCCACGGCCTCGTCGCTGTTGGCCGAACTGCCGGGGCGCTTCCTGCCCATCGGCTTCCTGAGCCATATGAAGTTGTCGTTCGTGCCGCGTACCCCGATGGCCTCGATCGTGTATCAGGGCGTCGGCCTGGTGTTCTGGATCGTGGTGCTGGTCGTGGTGATCCGCTGGATGAGCGACGTGAGCGAATCGAACGAGCGGGCGCAGGCACGCGCCGAGCGGCTGGTCGAAACCGGCGGCGAATCGATGAGCTTCATGACTACGTGGGAAGGCAACAGCTACTGGCTCTCGCCCACGGGCAAATCGGCCGTGGCATATCGCGTGCTCAACGGCATCGCCTTGACCTGCACCGGGCCGTTCGGCGAGCCCTCCGAGTGGATGGACGACCTGACCGGCTTCACCCAGTATTGCGTGGAGCGGTCGCTTTCGCCGGTGTTCTACAGCGTGCATCGCGAACAGCGCGACGCGTTGCTGGAGGCCGGCTGGAGCTCCATCGAGGTCGGCAGCGAAATGGTCGTGGACCCGCGCGGCTGGAAGACGACCGGCAAGAAATGGCAGGATGTGCGCACCGCCATCAACAAGGCCAAGCGCGACGGCGTGACCGATGTGCAGTCCACGTTCCTGGAAGCGTCGCTCGATGTGCGCGAGCAGATCGAGGACATCTCCGAGGAGTGGGCGCAGCTCAAGGCGCTGCCGGAAATGAAGTTCACGCTCGGCGGTGTCGAGGAACTGCGCGACCCGCGCGTGCGGCTGCTTTACGCCATCGACGCGGACGGGCGCGTGCTGGGCGTCACCAGCTGGCTGCCCACCTGGCGCGACGGGCGCATCGTCGGCTGGACGCTGGACTTCATGCGCCATCGCACCGACAGTCCCAACGGCATTATGGAGTTCCTGATCGCGCGCATGGCCGAGCGCCTGCGCGACGAGGGGCTTGCGGATCCTGAGCATGCCGTGGAGTTCATGAGCCTGTCCGCGGCACCCTTGGCCGGCATGAACCCCGAGCGAGACAATGCCCGGGAAGGTGGGGTGGCGGCCGGCGAAGGCACGCAGGTGCTCCAACACGCGCTGCAGATCGTGGCCGACTGGATGGAACCCGCCTACGGCTTCCACTCGCTGTTCAACTTCAAGCGCAAGTTCCAGCCCGCCGAAGCGCCGGTCTACGTGTGCTACCCGGACCCGGCGGCGTTGCCGCAGATCGGGCTCGCGGTGGTGCGCGCCTACGTGCCCAGCGTGACGCCCGCCGAAGTAGCCGGCATGCTCAGCACGCTGCGGTCGTGAAGGTGTGCACACGGGTACGCAGGCTAGCCGATTCGAGCCTGAGACGGGGTATCTGCTTTCAGAGAGGTACATTTGGCCTCTTGCGGACAACTAACTGCCTTCAAAGAGGTACCTGAACTCTGAAATCCCGAGTATGAGCGTTGCAATGACGGCGTTTGTACTCGGGATTTCCCGTATTCGGTACCTCTTTGAACGGAGAAAGCATTCTGCAGAAGCCCGAATGTACCTCTTTGAGCGGCGAAAGCCCAGCGAGAAGGGCGCAGAAGGCGCTATCTCCGTTTCGAGGGGCTGATTTGGCCTCTCCGGGAGGTCTACTCCCGCTTCGAGGGGCTGATGGCCGAGTATTCACGCTCCAAAATCGGCGGAATGGCGTTGACGCGGATGGGCTTTTACATGCGGTCTAACTGCCGACCAGCCCCTTGAAACGGGAGTAGACCTCCTGCGAAGGCCGAATCAGCCCCTCGAAAGCGGTTTTGCCGGTGCAGAGGTGTCGTTGACTGCATCGCGAGCCGCCTCGACGTAGTAACGTGGGGCGCATGAGCGAACGTAACGAACACAATGACGGCAACACGCAAACCGCATACTTCGCCGGCGGCTGCTTCTGGGGACTGGAGCGCTACTTCCAGAACGTCGACGGCGTCACGGACACCACGGTCGGCTACGCGCAATCCACCGTCGAATCGCCGACCTACGAGCAGGTATGCGCGGGCGGCACGGATGCGGCCGAAACCGTGAAAGTCGAGTTTAACCCGGCACAGGTCAGCCTGCGGACGCTGACATTGCTGTTCCTGGAGGTCATCGACCCGTTCTCCGTGGACCAGCAGGGCGAAGACCGCGGCCGGCAGTACCGCACTGGCATGTTCTACACGGACGAGACGCAGCGCGCCGTGTATGTGGCGGCTCTGGAGCAGCTGGTCGACCGCCAGCCGCAGCGCCCGGCCGTACTGGTCGAACCGCTGCGCAACTTCTACCCGGCCGAGGCACATCATCAGGACTATCTGGTGAACAATCCCGGCGGCTACTGCCATGTACCGATCGCCGCAATCGCGAACGTAAAACGCCGTCAGAAGTACGTGGAACGCATCTGGGATCTGACGCTTGAGCAGTTCGCGGTCACGCAGAACGCCGCTACCGAGCGCCCGTTCGTCAACGAGTATGACGAGGAGTTTGAGCCCGGCATTTACGTGGACATCGTCAGCGGCGAGCCGCTGTTCTCGTCGCGAGACAAGTTCGATTCCGGCTGCGGCTGGCCCGCGTTCTCCCGCCCGATTGCCGGTGACTTGCTGACCGAGCATGAGGACCACCGCATTCCGGGCCGCGACCGCATCGAAGTGCGCACGTCGGACACACAGATTCACTTGGGCCACGTGTTCACCGACGGCCCGGCCGACCGCGGCGGCCTGCGCTACTGCATGAATTCCGCCGCCCTGCGCTTCGTGCCGCGCTCGCGCATGGCCGAGGAAGGCTACGGCGACTGGATTGCGGTTGTGGATGGGATGATCAGGCATGAGCATGGAGAATATCGCGGGCGCTCGCAAGCCCGCCAAGCGTGAGGATGAGCACACGGTCGCCGGCGAGCATCGCATGATGCGCCGTGCGGACCGCGAGGTGACCGATCCCGAGCGGATCGCCGCGATCATCGCCGCCTGCGACATCGTTGAAGTGGCCTATGCGGATGCCGAGGGCCTGACCATCGTGCCGCTGAATTTCGGCTTTGATTACGACGAGGCGACTGGCAAGCTGACGCTCTGGTTCCACTCCGCGCCGCGCGGCCGCAAGCTCGACGCGATTCGCGCCGCCGCCGGTGGCCGACTGCCCGTGGCTTTCACCATGCAGACCGACTGCGAGGTGGTGGCGGGCCGCACCACGTGCAATTGGGGCGAGGTGTTCAAGTCGATCGTCGGCAATGGCACGGCGTCACTGGTCGAGGATCTGGATGAATGCCGCCACGGCTTGCAGACGCTGATGGCGCAGCAGGCGCATATGCCGAATGTGGAATTCACTGATGCGCAGGTCCGCAGCGTCACGGTGTGGAAGATCGAGGTCGATTACTTCACCACCAAGGTCCGTGCCAAGCCCGCGCCCACGCACATGCATCAGCACCCTGCCGTGCCGCGCGCAGGTGTGATCGGTGCCCGATAACATCATTGCAGCAAGGATGGGATGTCGGTTGTGGTGCGGCTCAACGGTTCTTAACGTACCGGGTGCCGCGGCCGGCGCCCAGTTTGGTGATGGTGCCGTTGTCAAGCAGTGTCTTCAGTGTACGTTCAACAGTGCTGGCGCTGATATCGGGCAATTGTTGAAGTATGTCCGCTTTTGAGAGCGGCGATAACGTGCGCTCAAATAGATTGCCGATACGCTGCTCCTTGGTGGGTTTTCTATTGCTGCCCCAGTCGGACACTTCCCCAATCCGTTCGTCGAACTCTTTACAGGCAGTGAGGATGACGCCGAGTAAATAGTTCACAAATGGTGCATAGTCGTTGACGTTGTCGTTCCAGCCGTATGTGCTCGCGGCAAGTGCCTCGTAATAGGTGTCTTTGGTCCGTTCGATAAGGTGTTCAATGCTGATATATTTACCTACTTGGTAACCATTGCGGTAGAGCAGTAGCAAGGTCAGCAGTCGGCTCATTCGACCATTGCCGTCATTGAATGGGTGGATGCAGGTGAAGTCGAAGGTGAACATTGCTGTGGCGAGCAATGGATCGATATGTCCGTCTTGGATGGCTTCTGTATAGGCGGCACAGGCGCGCTCGATGAGCTCCGGTGTGATGAGTGCGTTTGGGGGCGTGAAACGAATGATTTGTTTTCCGGTGGCGTCGCGCTCGATGATGGCATTGTCGCTGTCTTTGAAATGTCCGCCGAAAGCGAGGCCGGTGTATCGGAACAGATCGCGATGCAGTTGGAGGATTGTATTTGGGGTCGGTGGAATGTAGTCGTGGCTTTCGTGGATGGTGGCGAGTACGTCGCGATAGCCGGTGATTTCCTCCTCGGCACGATTGTGTGGCGTGGTTTTTCCTGCAACCAGTGCGTTGAGTCGCTTGTCGCTGGTAGAGATACCTTCAATACGATTGGATGCGTTGGTGCTTTGAATGCGTGCAACCGCGATGAGTGTGTTCAACAAATCAGGCCTGATTGCAGCCTGTACGCTTTGGCGACCTTTGGCTTCGTGGATGGCGGATAGCAGCGTTGTGGTTCGTGGGGTGAGCAGTCCCTTGGCGGCGGTGATGTAGTCAAAGTGCTTCATTGTGAGTCTCTTTCTGCATCATCAAATAGCTTTCTGCATCATATTCTATCAATATGATGCAGAAAAAACGATAGATGATGCAGAAAAGTGGATTGTTATTCCCTTGATGATGGTGTTGCTCAAATCTCACCTCCCGTTGGCGGGAGGTGGCGCGCAGCGCCGGTGGGTGGCCTGCGCCCGAACCCGATAAACTTGCCGCATGGCAGCAGTGACAGTCGTAATTACCAGCTACAACCAGGGTCCGTTGATTCGCGAAGCAGTCGAGTCGGCATTGTCCCAGACAGTTCGCCCGGAACGCATCATCATCGTGGATGATGGTTCCGATGAGCAAACATCTGTTGATGTATTGAGCGCAATTCTCGATGATTGCCGGCATGGAGCGTTGGATACGGGCGGTGTCGCCGTCGATTTCATCGACCAGGTGAATGCAGGTCCCTCCGCCGCGCGCAACCGCGGCATCGCCGCTGCCGGGACGCCGTTCGTGGTGGTGCTGGATGGCGATGACCGTTTGATGCCGACCTTCATTGAGCGTACGTTGCCGTTGCTGACTGCTGATGATTCGATGGTTGCGTCCTCTGGTTGGCTGCGTACGTTCGGGGTTCTGGACTCAGTGGTCCAGCCGACCGGTGGCGACGCGGGAGCGTTCGTGTCGCATAACTGTTGCCCGGCAACATGCATGATTCGCCGCTCGGCGTGGGAGCGTTGCGGCGGATATGACGAGTCGATGCGCAGCGGCTTTGAGGATTGGGATCTCTTTTTGTCGATGTTGGAGCGGGGATTGGAACCGAAAGACGACGCCGGGAAGGGCGCGGCCCATATCGGCATCGCCCCCGAGCCCCTGATCGAATACCGCACGGCCCCGGCCTCCTCAAACGTGACCAGCATGACCAAGCGCCTCGATCTCATGCGCTTCCTGATCGCCAAGCATCGCGATCTCTACGCCGCGCACATCGCCGACGCCATCCTCGGCGTCGAAGCCATCTCCATGAGCCGCCTAGCCATGTGGGAATCGTTGATGCGCGGTGACACCACCGCCAGCCAAGCCTTCATGACCCACCCCACCTATGGCGACGGCGGAATGGCCGCCGCCGTTCGGCTACAAAGCTGAGTCTGACTGTTAATACGCTTGATCTATCAACTGTTTGGTGAGATCATTGGCGTGACGTAAGGAGCCGCTGATGTCCTCATACCGTATTGACGAATTATCCGTTGACCAACTCGATCGCATAAGTTTGCCAAAATTCCAACGAGGGTTTGTTTGGACAAAAAAGAAGCAGGAAGATTTCGTGCAGACCCTGCATGATGGATACCCCTTTGGTACTTTACTTGTTTATCCGGAGAACGATAACGATAAAGATGCGAAGCTCCAACTATTGGACGGGCAGCAGCGTCTATCTACTATTAAGAAGTATCGGCAAGATCCATTGCAGTTTTGGAAACCGTTGAACAGGGAATCGTATACAAGCGTCTATCAGTCTGTAAAGAAGATGTTGCCGGAAGGGGATAAGTTCACAGAGCCGATATTTGATAAGCTGGTGAATAGCAATCCCAATAAAGTGGCATATTGGGCTATGGATTCGTTGAGCAGCAAAGAGGATGTAAAAGCTGCTATGCAAAGCATTGACGATCTTAAGCAACAAATCCGCTCATTCGTCAATCTTGAGCACCTTAAAGTGCCGTGATTGTTTATTTGGGTGGATCTGCTCATATTGCTGACGTTTTTGCTAACCTCAATAAAGGTGGTGTCCCTCTGACCAAGTATGAAGTGTTTGGCGCTGCTTGGGTTAATGCCGCCATTCGGCTACGAGGGGCTGAGGAATCTCCGTTGCAAGATCAGCTGTTGCAGTATGTGAAAAATTACTATCTTGATATGCGCAAGCAAGCTGAATTTGATGTAGATGATTTTTCTGAAGATGAACTGACCCAGAATCGCACGGTCACGTTGCCGGAATTTGGTACAGCGTTGGGCCAGTATGTTGTAGATCATTTGTCGGCTCTTGTCCCTGAGACAACCAGTGCCGCTCCAGAGATTGGCTTCGGGCTTCTTGGAGTGGCCATGAACTTGGACAATCGTAAGTTGAGTTCACTCAATAAGTATATTCAGAAAATTAGAGACGAACTGGAAGATATTCTCCAGAAGACCGAACGCATATGCAATAATTTGCAGAGTATGTTTGAGACCTTATTGCGTCGATTTAAATCTACTGGCAATGATTATGAAAACGGCCTATCTTCGACGTTTAAGACGTTATCTTATTTCGCGGCATTGTGGGATTTAGATCCATCTTCGGAAGAATACACAACAGCGCTATCTAATATTAAGGCTGCATATGTGTATGATGCTATCACATCAGCATGGTCATCTCATGGTGATCAGAGGTTAATGGAATACTGTAATTCTTCTCGTGACTATGGCACGCGTATTTCGGAAGAACAATTTGATCAGGCCTTTGATCAGTGGATCGCAGATCAGACTCCAGGAATAAACTTTGGTAAAGATATTAAATGTCTGATAACAATTCATGCGAACTTAAGCTATCTTTCTGCGTCCGTGCCAAACGGAGAGACTTTTGAGTTGGAGCATATCATTGCTCGGAAGCGTATTGACGCGGCGGATTCTTCGAGGCCTCGACATATTTTGGGTAATTCGTTAGGTAATTGCATGTATTTGCCACGAGGTATTAACAATCCGAAGAAGGATAAAACCTTGTATGAGATTAACGACCATAACCGTTATTCTCAACTTATAAAGGAGTCGCAGTATTTTAGTGAGGACGAGATGCAGAAAGCCATGCAGGCTCTGACTGCATCTGATTACGAGTCAGTGAATGGTTTACTGCGTGAGCGTTCGCGACAAGTAGCCCATACATTGGTTCGTGCGCTACTTAAAGATTCTGTTTGATTATAACTGTTTAAAAGTTGTTCCGAGGGATCGGGACTAGATCAAAGGAGCCTCGCCATGATTCTCGTCACTACCACCCCGTCCGTCGACGGATACACCATCACCAACTACCAGGGCATCGTCTTCGGCGAAGTGGTGTCCGGTGTGAACATGTTCAAGGATCTTGGCGCGGGCCTGCGTAACATGTTCGGCGGCCGCAGCCAGGGCTATGAGGAAGAGCTGATGCGCGCCCGTAACGAGGCCATTGCCGAAATGCAACAACGCGCGGAGGCGATGGGTGCGCACGCCGTGGTCGGCGTGGACATCGACTACGAGGTGCTCGGCGCCGACAACGGTATGCTGATGGTTACCGCGTCCGGCACCGCCGTGCAGATCGCGCGTACGGCCTGAAAATACTCATGAATTGAGGGCGTGCGGGTGGTCTGCTGGGCTGCCCGCACGGTTCGCAAACCTACAGCGCGCAGACAATCAGATAAATCGCCACGACGTGGCAGGCGTACCCGATGACCGTGCCCAAGTGAAACACCTCGTGGAACTCGAACCAGCCGGGGACGGGGTTCGGCTTGCGCAGCGCAAAACACACGGCGCCGGCGATATACGCGGCGCCTCCGCATGCGATGAGTATGGTCGCAGCCGGACCCACTGCGGGAGCCGTCCATAGCTGCGGAATAAGCGTCACCGGCGCCAATCCCAGCACAACATACACAGTGGTGAACACCCAGTTCGGGGTGCGCAGCCAGACGATATGCAGTATCGTGCCGATCGCCGCGGTCACCCAAATCACCGTGAGATATGGCCGGCGAATCGCCGGGCTGAGCGCGAACAGCACGGGTGTGTTAGTGCCGGCGATGATGAGGAAGATGTTCGAATAATCGATGCCGCACAGTACGCGAGTCACCTTCGCGCTGCGCCACGGCACGACGTGCAGCAGCGCGCTGTTGCCGAACAGCAGCATGGCCGAGGCACCGTACACTGCGCAGGCCGCTTTGACCGAGCCGGCCGGCGCGATGCAGATGAGTACGATGGACGCCGCGATGCACAGCGGCAGGGTGGCGAGGTGAAGCCATCCGCGCAGTCGCGGCTTGCGATTGCCGAATGCATCCACGGGGACGATCTGGCGCTTGATCGCCTTCAGTGCGGCCTTGGCTTGGCGGTAGCGCGATTGCGCGGCCCTGTATCGGGCCGATGCACGGTCCAGTGCGGTGGGGTTGGCGCTTGCGCTGGATTTTTGACTCGCGGTTGCGGAAGGCGCAACTGTTGCGGCGGAAGCCATGGTTCGTCCAGATGGCGTGCTGATGGAAACGCTCATACTGATCACCTCGCTATGGCCGGCGATGCTCTCCCGACCACTAACCTACGCTACCGTAACCTAGTATAGGCCCGCGCAATAATCAAGGTTGATTTCGTAATGCTTACAGTTCTTCCGTGGTGTGGTATTCGGTGGTGCGGTTGCGGAATACATCGCCGAGTCTGTGAACTCGTATTATGCGTGTCTGCTGGGTCCGACTTGTGTCGGTTCCTGATTTCGGATTGCTGCGAATGATGCTCCCGACGCCGCCCCGCCAGTTGCCGGATTCGTACGGCTCGGCCGTTCGGCCGAGCTGGTCGTCGGTGACTCCAGATACTTCGTTGGTTTCGTCTCGGTTCATGATGTTATGTAATGCTAGTTTATGGCGGATGGAAAGTTGAGGAAAGTTAAATCTGCTTCATGGGCTTCTCTCTGATCTGTATTTGTCCCGGTTCATATGTCAATCGTTTGACCTGTCGACCGGGGCAGAATCCGCTGTCCCGGTCGGCGATTTCGGCTTGTTTTCGTGAACCGGGACACTCCGGTTTCCTCAACTCATATCGTCTGGCAGATGGAATCGGCGGAATAAGGCCGATTCTGGAATTGGCACGTTGTCCCGGTTTTCGCATAAATCGATTGACATTTATACCGGGGCAACAAAAATTGTCCCGGTTTGCAAAGATCGCCCGAAATCGCGAACCGGGACAGCGGATTCTGGCCTGGCTTGAACGTCAAACGATTGATGCAGGTACCGGGACATTTTCCGCCACGAAAGTTGGGCCATAAGTCTCAAGTCCTAAAGCCCCCCTGAAAAACGGCGCTTGCCCGGACAAAGCAAAAGGGCTGGAACCTTCCGATTCCAGCCCTTTAGTTGCTGGTGCGAGTGGGGGGAGTTGAACCCCCACGAGCATACACTCACTGCCACCTGAAGACAGCGCGTCTACCATTCCGCCACACTCGCAGACAATCGACTAACTTACACCCGGCTGGGTAATCATGCAATCTTCGGCGTGTCGCATGGGAGGCAGGGATATATCGCTTGTGGGTCTCCTGCGGGCGCCGTGATCTTTGAGGGTGGCGGCACTCCCCTCAGTCACTTCGTGACAGCTCGTCCGCAATTAAGGACGGGCCTTGCCTGCAACCTGCTGGTTCGACTATCGTCTCACCTTCGACTACAAACAGCCCACTGGGCTGTTTGCTTAACGTCTCAGCCTCAGCGAGGGGAGCAGAGAGAAGTTCGGCACAAGCCGCAACGAAGGAGAAAAACTCACAACCCTGGCCGGCGCTCGCCGTTGCCGTAGAAGTGGGCCAACGCTTCGTCGCGGAACTCATCAAAGTATCCGCCGTCGATCGAGGCGCGGATGTCGTCCAGCAGCTTCACGAAGAAATGCTCGTTATGGATCGTGGCCAACGTAAACCCGTTGAACTCGCGGGCGCGCAGCAGGTGGTCGACGTACGCGCGCGAATAATGCTGGCAAGTGTAGCAGTCGCACCCTTCCTCCAGCGGCCCGAAATCGAACTTGTGCTGGGCGCGCTTGATGTTGTACCGGCCGGCGCGCGTGTAGATCGCGCCGTTGCGGGCGCAGCGCGCGGGGGCCACGCAGTCGAAGGTGTCGCCGCCGTTCTCCACGCACGCGAAGATATCGTCCACGGAGGCGATGCCCAGCACATGGCGCGGCCGGCTCTCCGGCATCGCGTCGCAGATCCAGGCGCAAGTGTCGCCGATGATGCGTTTCTCGATCGCGCCGCCAATGCCCACGCCGTCGAAGTCCAGCGACGCGATCTGCGAAGCCGCGCGCCGGCGCAGATCCTCGTAATTCGCGCCCTGCACCACGCCATACAGCGCCTGATACGGCCTGCCCAGGCGTTCCGCCGTCAGCCGCTGGTGCTCGTCCACGCAGCGACGGGCCCAGCGGAACGTGCGCTCCACCGAATCCTCCTGGTAGGAGCGGGTGTTCATCAGCGTGGTGAGTTCATCGAACGCGAACATGATGTCCGCGCCGATTTTGTGCTGGATGCCCATCGAAATCTCAGCGGAGAAACGATGTGCGTCACCATTCAAAGGCGACTTGAACGTCACGCCGTCCTCATCCACCCAGGCCATGCGCTCCTTGCCCTTGGCGATGATGTCGTCCGACTTCATGCCGGTCACGTCCATTGCCAGCGTCTTCTTGAAGCCGACGCCCAGCGACATCACTTGGAAACCGCCAGAATCGGTGAACGTGGGCCCATCCCAGTTCATGAAACGCGCCAAGCCGCCGGCCGCGTCCAGCACGTCCTCGCCCGGGCGCTCGAACAGGTGGAAGGCGTTGGCCAGCAGGCACTGTGTGCCTAGATCCTTCATCTGCTCGGGCAACACGGCCTTCATCGCGGCTTGCGTGCCCACCGGCACGAAGGCAGGCGTGCGAATATCGCCGTGGGGCGTGTGAATGATGCCGGTGCGGCCGTATCGGGCACCGTCTCGCCCAAGCCCGCTGGCCGTGGATGGCAGGCGGGTGATCGTTTCGAAATGGAAGGCGCTGCGGTCGCCGGGCTGTCCGGGCTGTGCGCCCAACGGATGTTCAAGAAGGCTGATCGTCATATGTTCACTTTAGGCAGAAGGGCCAGAAAAGGGCCGGAAATTGTGAAGAACTCGGTTTCGAGGGGCGGATTTCGCCGCTCCCGAACGTCTACTTCCGCTTCAAGGGGTTCCCGGTCAAGTAGGCCGGCTGCAAAAATGGCGGAATGGCGTTAAATGAGGGCCCTTGATACTCGGAATTGACCGCGCGAACAGCCCCTTGAAGTGCAAGTAGATGTTCCCGAAACAGGAAATCAGCCCCTCGAAGCCGAGATGCCCATAAGACTCTGCGATGATTACGCATAGACTTTCAATCAACGTTCAGAAAACCTCCAGATTGACTGCCTTTACTACTGAGGTAGCACACGAGAAGTGGCAATGGGCAAGTGCCCGAATAGCCGCCGAACAGACGTGATAGGAATTTAGGAAAAGGAGCAGCAATGGCTGACGAATTTAACCCGCAGGGCGTCGACCAGACCCCGCGGAATAACGAAAACCCCAATAGTACTGCCGATACCGGCAACGCCGAGCCGAAGAACCCGTTTGTGGGTGGCGACTCGGTTGATGCCGGCAACGCCAGCGATTCCAGCGAGCAGCAAGCCCCGGTTTCCTCGGCCGCCCTCGCTGCCGATCAGCAGCCTACGCAAGCCGCTACCGACACTGCCGCCACCGAGCCCATCCCGGACTACGCCTCCGCCAAGGGCGAGAGCACGGTGGTCTCCTCCTCGCCGGCTTCTCCGGCAGCGCCGGCCGCAGACCAGACCTCGGCCACAACTCCGCTGTACCGCCCGGCCCCGGAATACGGCGCTTATGGGCCGACCCCGACTCAGGCACAGGGCCAGCAGGGCGGCCAGGCCGGCAACAATGCCCAGCCCACGCAGCAATTCCCGTTCGGCCAGCCTGCACAGCAAACCCCACAGGGCCAGCAGGGCAACCGCAACCCCTACTACACCAATAACCCGCAGCCGCAGGGTAACGGCAATCCGTTCAATCCGCCCACGCAGCCGCAGCAGAACAACGGCAACCCGTTTGCCAGCCAGTCCGGTCAGAATGGCCAGAATGGCCAGCAGCCCCAGCAGGGCGGTCTGTTCGGTTTCGGCGTTCCCGGTACCGGTACGCCGAACGGTCAAGGTCCGACCCAGCCGGGACAGCCCGGTCAGCCCGGTCAGCCCGGCCCCGCCAAGCAGGGCATGTCCAAGACGGCGAGCAACATCCTCATCGCCGTGGTCGCCGCCGTTCTGGCTGCGGCCCTCTGCCTGGGCCTCGGCTACGGTGCCCTCACCAGCGGCCTGATCACCTTGCCGACCAGCAACTCGCTTACCAACGTCAGCTCGAATAAGTCCGGCTCCGGGTCCGCCACCGCCAAGAGCGGCGAAGCCCCCGACTGGCAGACTGTCGCCAGCGATGTCTCCGGCTCCGTGGTCTCCATCCAGACCGCGTTGAGCAACGGCACCGCCAAGGGCTCCGGCGCCATCATCGACACCGAAGGCCACATCATCACCAACAACCACGTGATCTCCGGTGCCCAGCAGATTCAGGTGACGCTTGCCAACGGCAACATGTATTCCGCCACGCTCGTCGGCACTGACGCCACCACCGATCTTGCGGTCATCAAGCTCGACAACCCGCCGAGCGACCTCAAGGCCGTGGAATTCGCCGATTCCGACAAGCTCGCCGTCGGCGAGAACGTGATGGCCATCGGCAACCCGCTCGGCTACGACGACACCGCCACCACCGGCATCGTCTCCGCCCTGAACCGCCCGGTGACCGTGACCGACGACAACAACAACGAGATCGTCACCAACGCCGTCCAGATCGACGCGGCCATCAACCCCGGCAACTCCGGCGGCCCGACCTTCAACGCGGCCGGCCAGGTGATCGGCATCAACTCCTCGATCGCCTCCACCGCCACCTCCTCCGACTCCGCCGGCTCCATCGGCATCGGCTTCGCCATCCCGTCCAACCTCGTCAAGCGTGTGGCCGACGAAATCATCAAGGACGGCAAGGTCAAGCACGTTGCCCTCGGCGTGGTCATCAAGTCCGACACGGTTGAAGCCGACGGCGTGACCCGCGGCGGCGCGACCATCACCAAGTCCAGCGCCACCGGCAGCGCGGTCGTCTCCGGCGGCCCGGCCGACAAGGCCGGCCTTAAGGAGGGCGACACCATCGTGGCCTTCAACGGCAACGCCGTGAACAACAACTACTCGCTGCTTGGTTACGTTCGTGCCGCGGCTTTGGGAGACAAGGTGACGCTGACCATCGTGCGCGACGGCAAGACCATGAATGTGGACGTGACGCTCGATCAGGAGGAGTCGTCGGTGAACGGTTCGTCCGGCTCCGATTCCAACGGCAACAGCCAGAATAACCAGAACAACCAGAACGGCAATGGCCAGAACGGTTACGGTAATGGCAATGGCAACAGCGATGGCGGCACCGGTGACGGCGGCGGCTTCTCCGACCCGTTCGGCCTGTGGTAAAGCCGACTTGACAACGTCACACGGTGTTGAGCGGTAACCGCTGAACACCGTGTCAGACAAGCAAAGGCCCGTGGCAGTGAGCAAACTCCTGCCACGGGCCTTTCGTATGCGCTATTGTGCCCTGCGCCCATGCCGCCAACGTAGTTTCGATATCCGGCATGTCGCACAACGCTCGCTGATAGGGTAGGCCAAGCACTGAGTTCGGGCGACGTCCCGAACACAGCGCATAATTCAATACAAAACTGAATACATTTCTTTACGCCGTGTATCGGAAGGTCGCGCGGGAGCCGAGCAAAGCGAAGCCCCAGGCAAAGCCGCCGGTGGGTTAACAAGGCGTGACCGTAGCGCCGATTGCGCGGGCCACGCTTGCCGTACCGCAATCGACTCCGTATACGAGCGTAAGGAGCAATGATGAGCAGACTCATCAGATTCTTCACCAAAATTCTCGACATCTGCAAGCTTGTGCCGATGCTTCCGGTCGTCGTCATCGCCGCAATTCCGTTGGCTTTACTAGGCGATTGGCGTCCGTGGGGCAATGCGATGGCGATTCCGGTACTCGGCAATCCGGGTTTCGGCCAGTGGCTGGTTATCGCACTGGTGCTGGTTATTGTGATTGACACTGTGCGCGGCATGATTGACGATTTGCGTCATGGGCAGGTTGGAGTCGATGTGCTGGCCGTGGTCGCGATCCTCTCCACCGTGGCTGTCGCCGAATACTGGGCAAGTTGGGCGGTGACGCTGATGATCACGTCCGGCGAGGCCATTGAGGAATACGCTCAAGCCAAGGCCGAGCGCAGTCTGACCGCGCTGATGGAGGCCGCGCCGCAAACCGCGCACGTCGTCAACCTGCCTGGCGTGGGGCGTGGGTTTGCTGCCGATAAGGGCGATTCATCCGATGGCTTCCGGCGTGTGGGCTCGGCTCCGGCTGCGGCCGCCGCGCACCGATTCGACACGGTGCCGGTCGAGCAGGTGCAGCTGGGCGACGTACTCATGGTGTTGCCGGGCGAAACTGTGCCGGTTGACGGCGAGCTGCTGTCCGGCACGGCCACGCTCGACCTGAGCAATATCAACGGTGAGCCGGTGCCGCGTGAAGTGTTCGCCGGCGCCCGTGTGATGTCCGGGGCGGTGAACGGCTCGACTGCATTGACCATGCGTGCCACCCAGGTGGCCGCCGATTCGCAGTACCAGCGCATCCTCGAGCTCGTGGCCTCCGCGCAGGAGTCGCGCCCGGCCGTGGTAAAAACCGCTGACCGCTTGGCCGTGCCCTTTACCGTGCTTTCGTTGGTGATTGCCGGCGTCGCATGGGCGGTGTCCGGGGTACCGACGCGATTCGCCCAGGTGCTGGTGCTGGCCACGCCCTGCCCGCTGCTCATCGCCGCACCGGTGGCATACATCGCCGGAACCGGACGCCTCGCCGCAGCCGGCGTGCTTATCAAAGCACAGGACGTGCTGGAAAACCTTGGCCGCGTCACGCAGGTGTTCTTCGACAAAACCGGTACGCTCACCGTCAAGCAGCCGCAGGTGGTGCGCGTCGAGATGTTGCCCGGCGCTGCAACCCGTCTCAACGAAGACCATGTGCTGATGATGGCCGGCGCGGTGGAAAGCTACTCGGTGCACATCCTGTCCAAAGGCATTGCCAAGGCCGGCGCGGAGGCGCTGGCCCGACTGCGCCAGCGGTTCGAGGATGGCCAGCGCCTGTGCCCAGAGCCGGAGGCCAGCTGGCCTGGCCATGGCCGGGAGTATCCGGTCGTCAAGAACATCAATGAAGACGCCGGCAAGGGCGTTTCCGGCGAGGTGAACGGACACGCGGTGCGCGTTGGCCGGCTGTCTTTCGCGGCTGCTGGGGAGGATGGATTCCTGGCGGTCGGCGAGGCTGCCCCCCTCAGCCCGCGAAGCGGCCAGCTCCCCCTAAGAGGGGGAGCTCAGCAAAAAGATGACCTGCGCACTCGCTTTGGCCTGCTGCAGCCGGATGAGATGGCGTCCTACGTGTCCGTTGACGGCCGGCTGATCGCGCGCATCGTGCTGCGCGATGTGCCGCGTGCCAACGCCAAGGCAGTGCTCGCCAAACTGCATGAGTTGGGCGTCACCGAGCTCGCCATGCTTACCGGTGACAAGCGGGCTTCCGCCAATATCATTGCCAGCGAAGTCGGCATTGACGAGGTTCACGCCGAACTGTTCCCGGAGGATAAGGTAGCCGCAGTCAGGGCCGCTACAGGAGCCGGCAAAACCGTCACGATGATGGTTGGTGACGGTGTGAATGATGCCCCGGTGCTCGCTGTTGCCGATATCGGCGTGGCCATGACCGATGGCACGTCCACCGCCGCTTCCGAAAGCGCTCAGGTGGTCATTATGAATGACAATATCGCCGCCGTGCCGCGCGCCATCGCCATTGCACGCCGCACCAAGCGCGTGATGCTTCAAGCCGTAATCGCGGGCCTTGTGCTTGCCACCATCGGCATGATTGCCGCCGCGTTCAACCTTATCCCGGTCGTCGTCGGTGCCTTCCTCCAGGAGGCCATCGACGTGGTGAGCATCCTCTGGGCCCTCACTGCCCTAATTGATCGGGACTGATTAAGAATATGAGGCTTCTGCTGTTTTTGTAGGTCAGTTGACTGACCGGGATGGTCGTATGTCGAGTCCACCGCATCGAAACATAATCGGGGCGATACGGTTGGTGACGTGGCGGAAACGGAAATCCCACCCACGAAAGCAGCAATAGCATCGGAGTTATTCATTAGGTCGATTTGACGTTTATTAGGTCGGTCCTTGGTCGGAGCGGCCCTTGAAACCCCGCCGTTCCAAGGGATGGCTTCAGCACCCTCCGACCTAATGGACGAAGAAATGACCTAATGAATGCAATCGAGGTCGTAAAGAGCCGTTGGAGGTGACGTCTTTAATGCCTCAAGGGATTCACTGATTGCACAGAATTCCTACTGCTCTGCGGCGGCTCTTTACCGTCGGCCTTCTAGCCAATCGAGGGGTGGAGGTGACGCGGATTCCTTGTGAGACATAACTATGCTCAACCCGACTGGTTACGTACTGTTGCTCACACGGTATACCGAGAACATTGCCAATTAAAGTGAGATGGCGGGCGAACCGGTCATGATAGGTTTGTCCGGATTTGATTTCTATGAGCATACGGTTGTTAGGATCGGTGAAATCCAACAAATCCACCTCGACCTTGCTGGCATCGCGGTAGAAGAATAATTGTGGCTCCTGATTGGCGTTCAAATGCTGTTTCATGGTTTCCGCAATGATGAGGTTTTCAAATATATCGCCGAACTTGGGATGCGCAACCAGTGCTTCGACCGTCCGAATGCCCAAGAGATGGCACAGCAAGCCAGTGTCATAAAAATAGAGTTTCGGCGTTTTGACCACCTGTTTGCGTGCGTTCGTGTAGAACGGCATGAGATGGAATGCGATGTAACTTGATTCCAGAATCGACATCCATGCCTTTACGGTTCGCGGACTTACACCAAGTTCATTGGCGATGTTGGTGTAGTTTATGAGTGCTCCGGAACTGAGTGCGCAAAGAGTCAAGAATCGGCGGAATTCAGCCAAATTGCGTACATCAAGATATTCGGAAACATCACGTTCGATATAAGTGTCGATGTAGTTCGAGAAGAACAGATTGAGCGGCATTCTCGTGTCATAAATGCGTGGATAACCGCCTTGCAGCATAAACGTATCCGGAGTAAGGGCCTGATCCGCCTTGCATGCTTCTTGGAATGAGAACGGCAATAACTTGACCAATAGGGAAACCCATAATCTGACATTAGCAGTGCTCGTAGGTTTCCCAAACGCACAAACTATGGCCTAATACACAGAATTCCCACCACTCTCCCTCTGTCGCAACGGAAGGCTTTGCGTTAGGCTAGAGCGCGTGACTGAATCCGTGAATACTGAACTCCGCATTGCTGTTATCGGCGCTGGCCCGGCCGGCGTCTACTCATCCGATATCTTCCTGCGCCAGCTCAAGAAGCTGGGCGAAGAGCTTGGCCTCGGCACCGAAGCGCGCATCGACCTGTTCGAGAAGCTGCCCGTGCCGTTCGGCCTGGTGCGTTACGGTGTGGCCCCGGACCACCCGTCCATCAAGTTCATCGCCTCCGCGCTTGAGAAGACGCTCGACAACCCGAACATCCACCTCTACTGCGATGTGGAATTCGGCAAGGACGTGACTCTTGACGACCTGTTGGCCCGTTACGACGCCGTGCTGTTCGCCACCGGCGCGGTCAAGGACAAGCCGCTGAACCTGCCCGGTGCCGACCTTGAAGGCGTGTACGGCGCCGCCAAGTTCGTCGAATGGTATGACGGCTACCCCACCGGTGCCCGCGAATGGCCGCTTACGGCCGAGAACGTCGCCGTGATCGGCGGCGGCAACGTGGCCATGGACGTGGCCCGCGAACTCATGCGCAACGCCGACGACCTCAAGGCCAAGACCGACATTCCGGACAACGTGTACGAGGGCATCGGCCAGAACAAGGCCAAGGTGCTCCACCTGTTCATCCGCCGTGGCGTGGCCCAGGCCAAGTTCAGCGTGCAGGAACTGCGCGAGATGGAGAAGCTGCCCGGCGTGCAGCTCATCATCAACGAGGACGACTTCGATCTGGACGACGAGACCATCGAGGTGGCCGGCAAGGACAAGCTCACCCGCCAGATGGTCGAGGAGCTGTTCGCCGTCCGCGAGATGGCCGAAGACATGGAAGATGACGGCGACGTCGACTTCGAAGGCAACCCGGCCGACCGCAAGTACTACGTGCACTTCAACTCCGCCCCCACCGAGATCCTCGGCGAGGACGGCAAGGTCAAGGCCATCCGCGTGGAGCGCACCGAAACCGGTGCCGACGGCAAGATGCACCGCACCGGCGAGTTCACCGACTACCCGGTCGAGGCCGTCTACCACGCCATCGGCTACAAGCCCGCCGAAGCTCCCGGTATCACCTACGACGAGCACGGCGCCCACCTGGCCAACGCCAACGGCGACGGCCGCATCACCACCGAGGCCGACGGCGGCAAAGTGCGCGACCGCCTGTACGCCACCGGTTGGGCCAAGCGCGGCCCGGTGGGCCTGATCGGCTCCACCAAGTCCGATGCGCTCGCCATCGTGACCAACATGCTCGAGGATCTGGCCAAGGCCGCTGAAGGTGGCCGTGTGGCAGCCGACCGCGACCCCGAATCCATCGACCGACTGCTGGCCGAGCGCGGCATTCGCCCGATCGACTTCGCCGGCTGGAAGAAGGTCGACGCTTTCGAGCGCGCCGAGGGTGCCAAGGAAGGCCGCGAGCACAAGAAGGTCATCGAGCCCGACCAGATGCGCGAGCTCGCCCACGCCTGACGGCCCGCCCACGCCCGTCCGGCATTCGTCCGGCATTCGTCCGGCATTCGTCCACCCGGCCGCGCCCCGTGCGGACGCGGCCGGGCTCGGGGCCGGACGGGCCGGGCGAATATGGGACATTTCTCGCGGCGCATATCCAGCAATCATTCAGCATGCGATTTTAGTGTGTGCATTATGGATGCCAAAGTACGGGTGCACGGCCATTTCAACGGCCTGAAGACAACGCTGCTGTTTGCCCTGATGTGGGCCATCATCATGCTGATTTGGTGGGCCACGGGCGGCAGTCGGCAAACCCTGAGCATCTATATCGTCATCGGCCTGATTACCACGTTCGGCACCTACTGGTTCTCCGACAAACTCGCCATCGCCTCCATGGGTGCGCGGGAAGTCAGCGAACAGGAAGCCCCGGAAATCTACCAGATCGTGCGTGAACTGAGCGCCAAGGCCGGCAAGCCGATGCCGCGCATCTACATCGCCCCCACCATGAGCCCGAACGCCTTCGCCACCGGACGCAACGAACGGCACGCGGCTGTCTGCTGCACCCTAGGCATCCTGCAGATTCTCAACGCCCGTGAACTGCGTGGTGTGCTGGGCCACGAACTTATGCACGTGTACAACCACGACATCCTGACTTCCGCCATCGCCTCTGCCATGGCCACTGTCATCTCCTACCTTGGCTATTCGCTGATGTATTTCGGTGGCGGCTCGCGAGACGACCGCGATAGTTCCGGTGGCCTCGGCCTGATCGGCGCATTGCTGAGCGTGATTCTCGCGCCGATTGCCGCGTCTTTGATCCAGATGGCCATCTCCCGCACCCGCGAATACGACGCCGATGAAGACGGCAGCTTGCTCACCGGCGATCCCGAGGCCCTGGCTTCCGCGCTGAACAAGATTTCCTACGGCGCACAGACCGCGCCGATGCGCAAAACCGCCGGCACCCAGTCCGTCTCCGCAATGATGATCGCCAACCCGTTCTCCGCGGTCGGTTTCTCGCGCTTGTTCTCCACGCACCCGCCGACCGATGAGCGCATAGCGCGTCTCATGCAGATGGCCAACGAAATGAACGGCACGCCGATCGCTCCGCCCACCTACTCCACGCGCGTCGGCAGGTGACGTGCTAGGATAACTATTCGTGCCTCGTTTGGCTGAGCATGCTCGTCACGTGAGGTGCAGCAGCCGTAAGGCATGCGGACATAGTTCATCGGTAGAATGAAAGCTTCCCAAGCTTTAGAGGCGGGTTCGACTCCCGTTGTCCGCTCCATTGATTTTCAATGATTTTCATTATTTCCGGGAAAGTGTCGCGCACGATCGCAAAACTACGCGCTATTTGAGCGCTTTGCCCGCGGAACCCAGCTGCCGGCAAGCCTCGACCACGCGGGCGGACATGGAATCCTCAGCCTTACGGCCCCAAGAACGCGGATCGTAGAACTTCTTCTCGCCCACTTCGCCGTCGATCTTCAGCACCTTGTCGTAGTTCTCGAACACGTGGTCGGCGATTGGACGGGTGAAGGCGTACTGGGTATCGGTGTCGATGTTCATCTTGATCACGCCGTAGCTTACAGCTTCGGCGATTTCTTCCGGGCGTGAACCGGAGCCGCCGTGGAACACCAGCTCAAACGGCTTGCCGTTGGGGAAATCGACTATGCCGGCCGCGCTAGGCAACTCGCCTTCGGCCACCGCGCGCGCCACACGCGCCTGAATGTCGCCGAGTAGCGACGGACGCAGCTTGACCACGCCGGGCTTGTAGGCACCATGCACATTGCCGAATGTGAAAGCGGCCATGTACCGGCCACGTTCGCCCAAACCCAGTCGGCGGGCGACTTCGAGGCCATCTTCCGGAGTGGAATACAGCTTTTCATTGATTTCGGCGGAGTGACCGTCTTCCTCACCGCCGACCGCGCCGATTTCGATTTCGAGCACGGTGTGCGCCTTCTGCGACTTGTCGAGCAGTTCCTCGGCGATGTCCAGATTTTCCTTGAGCGGCACGGTGGAGCCATCCCACATATGCGACTGGAATGTAGGCTCCTGGCCTCGTGCCACCTGATCGGCCTCATGCGCGAGCAGAGGACGCACCCACTCATCCAGATACTGCTTGGCGCAGTGATCGGTGTGCAGAGCGATGGTGATGTTCGGGTATTTCGCAGCCACTTCATGTGCGAAAGCCGCCAGCGCCAGCGAGCCGGTAACGCGATCATTGACCCCCCTGCCGGAGACGTAGGCCGCGCCTCCCACGGAAATCTGGATGATGCCGTCGGACTCGGCGTCTGCGAAGCCCTTCAACGCAGCATTCAGTGTCTGTGAGCTGGTTACGTTGATGGCTGGATAGGCGTAACCGCCTCGGCGGGCGGCCTCGAGCATTTCGGCATAGCGTTCCGGTGTTGCGATCGTCATGGCTTCATTATCGCGCGAGGCATGCCCTCTAGGCTCCGTTCTTCAACCTGTGCGCTGTGCGATTGGTCACAGCATCGCCTCGTACGAGTAGAAATTCGTCACCCATTCCGGGTTGTCGCACCTCCAGCCTCGCCCTGCGTGAGACGAAACTTCGCAGGGTAGAGGGTGTACGGTAGTCTGTTTCCGGCGGAATCGTGCGAATGCGGAGGTGCATCATGCCTGGAATTGTTCTTATTGGTGCTCAGTGGGGCGACGAGGGTAAAGGCAAGGCTACCGATTTGATCGGCACCAAGGTCGATTACGTCGCGCGCTTCAACGGCGGCAACAACGCGGGCCATAGCGTGGTGGTCGGCGATGAGTCGTACGCCCTGCACCTGCTGCCTTCCGGTATTATCAACCCGAACCTGACCCCGGTGATCGGCAACGGCGTGGTCGTGGACCCGGAAGTGCTCTTCGAGGAGATTGACGGCCTGGAATCCCGCGGCATCGATTGCTCCCACCTCAAGGTGAGCGAGGCCGCACACATCATCGCGCCCTACCACCGCACACTCGACAAGGTGACCGAACGCTTCCTTGGCAAGCACAAGATCGGCACCACCGGCCGTGGCATCGGCCCGGCCTACGCGGACAAGATCAACCGTGTCGGCATCCGCGTGCATGACCTGTTCAACGCCGACCATCTGCACGACAAGGTGGAGGCCAGCCTACACCAGAAGAACCAGATGCTGGTCAAGCTCTACAACCGTCGTCCGATTGACGTGGACCAGACCACCGAGGAGCTGCTGAAGCTCGGCGAACGCCTCAAGCCGTACGTGGCCAACACCGGCCTGATTCTCAACAAGGCGCTTGACGAAGGCAAGACCGTACTGTTCGAAGGCGCTCAGGCCACCATGCTTGACGTGGACCACGGCACCTACCCGTTCGTCACCTCTTCCAACCCGACCGCCGGCGGCGCCTGCACCGGCACCGGCGTGGGCCCCACCAAGATCACCCGCGTAGTCGGCGTCTCCAAGGCCTACGTCACTCGCGTGGGCGAAGGCCCATTCCCCACCGAACTGCTGGACGAGTCCGGCGAATGGCTGCGTCAGCAGGGCCACGAATTCGGCGTGACCACCGGCCGCCCGCGTCGCTGTGGCTGGTTCGATGCAGTCGTCAACCGGTACGCCTCCCAGGTCAACGGCCTGACCGACATCGTGCTCACCAAGCTCGACGTGCTCGCCGGCCTGAAGGAGATTCCGATCTGCGTGGCTTACGACGTGGACGGCGAACGTCACGACGATATGCCGACTGATCAGGCCGCTTTCGCCGCAGCCAAGCCGATTTACGAGACCATGCCCGGCTGGGATGAAGACATCTCCAACTGCCACTCCTTCGACGAGCTGCCTGCCACCTGCCAGGCCTACGTCAAGCGTTTGGAAGAGCTGAGCGGCTGCCGTATCTCCGCGATCGGCACCGGTCCGCAGCGCGATCATGTCATCCAGATCAATTCGCTGGTCGACTGACCGTCTGCAACGAATTTCCCGGCTTGACTGGTAACGACGCGGCACATGATATCCGCCGGCTGATTCCGCGATTCGACCACTTGAAGTGGAAGATGGCGGCGGCCGGCATAGTCATTGGTCTGGTTTCAGGATTGCTGGTTGTCGTATACCGTCTCGGCATCGAATACGGCACGGATGCGTCCCGTTGGATATATGCGCGGATTCGCGAGACCCCGTGGCTGATTGCGCCGTGGGCGGTTGCCGCGGTGGCGGCCGCGCTAGCAATCGCGTGGATGGTCGGCAAGGAGCCGATGGCTGGTGGCAGCGGCATCCCGCAGACCAACGGCGTGGTGATATGCGGCTTGAAGATGCGTTGGCAGACGATTCTGCCAGTCCGTTTCGTCGGTGGACTGTTGGGCGCGTTGTTTGGTCTGTCGCTCGGCCGTGAGGGGCCGTCCATTCAGATTGGTGCGTCGGGCGCGCAGTGTGTGTCCCACCGTTTGCGCGGCCGCCGCCGTGAGGACATGCAGGAGCATTATCTGGTCACCGCCGGTGCCGCGGCCGGCTTGTCCGCCGCGTTCAGCGCGCCGCTGTCCGGCATGATGTTCGCTTTGGAAGGGGTGCATCGGAGTTTTTCCCCTGCGATTCTGATGGGCGCCACCGCCGCATCGCTGACCGCCGATTTCGTCTCAAAATACTGTTTCGGTCTGCGTCCGGTTTTGGATTTCGGTGATATCGGTCAGCTGTCGTTGGAAGAGTATGTGTGGCTGATTCCGTTGGGATTGGTGGCCGGTTTGGTTGGTTCGCTGATGAACCGCTCGTTGCTTGGCTTCCAGACGCTGTACGGCAAACTGCCGGCATGGAGCCGCCCGATGATTGCGATTGCGATCGCGTTGCCTGTCGGCATCTGGTTGCCCGATGTGCTCGGCGGCGGCTCGAATCTGATTGATACCGCCGAACATGCGCGCGTCGGCTTGGGAATGCTGTGTCTGCTGTTCGTGGCGAAGATGCTGTTCACATCCACGAGTTTCGGCTCAGGCGCGCCTGGCGGTATTTTCATGCCGATTCTTGCGGTCGGTTCGTTGGCCGGCGGCATCTGCGGTGAAGTGTTGCATCGATTCGGTGATCTGCCATCCGACGCAGTGGCGGTGTTTGCGGTGTGCGTGATGACGGGCACGCTCGCCGCGTCCGTGAAAACGCCGATCACGTCGATTCTGTTGGCTGTGGAGATGTCTGGAACGTTGACGCACATGCTGCCGGTCGCGGCCGTCGCTTTCGTCGCGCTGTTGGTGTCCGATTTGCTGCGCACCAAACCGATTTATGGGGAGTTGCTGGAGCGGTACGTGCGCGCGCAAGGCATGCAGATGGCGATCGCAAGCCATGTGGGCAGCGGCATTATGGAACTGCCATTGGAAATGGGAGCGATTGCGGACGGCAAGCGGGTGCGTGACGTGCGTTGGCCGTCTGGGTGCCTGATCATCGGCCTGCGTCGCGGCGAAAGCGAGATCGTGCCGCGCGGCGATACACGGCTGCGTGCCGGCGACTATCTGGTGGTGCTGTTCAGTGGCGAGGAGGAGCGCGAGGTGCGACCTGCGATGCGGCGGCTGTGTGATGCCCGGCTTGACTGAGCCTGGCTGAATTCGGCTGGACTCTGGATGTACGAATCTGCGGAATCGGACATCCAGGGTGCATACGTTGGCGCTCCGTGTAAACTCATATGCGTTAGGAAGGCGGCAACCGCGGCCCAGCTCGTTGTTGCACGGCCTATGGGCGGAACAACGCTGTCCGCGGAAGGCCAGTACAGGGGGAGCGCAATGGAATCGCAAGAACAATCGCCGGGAGACGTGGTGACTGCGGGTGAGGACTCACATCCCATCACGCAGGCAATCGACACTGTTGAGGTGATGCATGCTGGTGCAACCGCGCCCGCCGCTAACACCATGGATCCGCCTACGATTCCCCTGGCGCCGATGAAACGTATGCAGGCGCGGTTCAATCCGCTCGCCGACGGACTGATGTATGTTGTGGTGTTCGTCGGTGGATTTGTTGGAGTCGGCTGTCGGCATGCGTTGGATATGCTCCTGCCGTCGGTCAGCGGGACGCCATTCGTTGTGGGCACGTTTGTGTCGAATATGGTCGCCTGCTTCCTGTTCGCGATGCTGACCGAATTCATGGCGACCGCTTCGTGGCTGCGTCGCCGGGTGCGGCAGGTTGTCAGCCGTGGCGTTGGGCTCGGCTTGCTCGGCGGGCTTTCGACGATGTCCGGCGTGATGCTGGAAACGATGGAAGGTCTGCACGAGCGGCATATCGCCAGTGCGCTTGGCTATCTTGCGGGAAATTTTGCAGGCGGTTTGCTCACTGCCGCCGCCGGCGTGGTTCTGATGCAGGCACTGCTGTCACGGAGTACTCGAAAGCGGGTTCGGGGTGCGTTTTCAGCTGTTTCCGTGTCCGATTCTGCCGAATCGGACACGCAGGGCGTACGCCATGTGAAAGTGGCCGACGTGGCGCGTTCTGCCGCGCAGGCCGCAATGGAAGCCGCGCAGACGGCCCAGCAGATTGCACAGACGGGACAGGTTCCGCGAGTCGAAACACCAACCGTGCCGCCGACTGCCATCCAGCCTATGCAGACAGGCCGCGTTCCGCAGATTCCTCCGCTGGTCGTTCCTCAGCTGACACAGTCATCGCAGCCGTTGTTGCGCGAGCCGGATACTTCAGACTTGGGGCAGCTGCCCGAGCCGATTCAGCAGTCGCAACCAATCCAGCAGCCCCAGCAGCAGTCGCAGCCAATCCAGCAGCCGGCCAACCCGCTTCCACCCAGCTTCGAGCCCAAACCGATCACTGCGGAGATTTCGCTTGTCGCCGACCCGACTACCGGGGAGGTGCGCTGATGATGTGGATGATCTGTCTGTTCGGCGGTCTGGGAGCCATGGCCCGTTACGTGCTCGACGTGTCAATTCAACGAGGCTGGAACCGCGAGAATCGAAGAACGAACCGCAACTTCCCGCTATCCACGCTCGTCATCAACGGCGTCGCCTCGCTATGCGCGGGCATCGCCATGATGTCCTACTATTCGCAATCGGTGGATATGGACACGGTCATGATGTTCGTTGTCGGATTTCTCGGTGGTTTCTCAACATTCTCCACGGCGCTCAACGAAGTGGTTTCATTGATTCGCCAGCGTCGTTTTACGCTGGCTCTGGGCTATGGAATAGCAACCGTCGCGGTGCCTCTCATTTGCGTGGCCGCCGGTTTCGGCATTGCGCTGCTTGCCAATCCGGCGTAATTTTCACGTTACACGGACGGTCGCTGAGTAACGTGAAAGAAATCTGAGCGCCACCGCCATCAAGGCCGCCAGTCCGGATGCAACGCTGGTGATTGCATTCGACCAGACCAAGCCGCTGCTGAAGGCCTTCGCCTCCGCAGGAGTCGACACTAAGAAGCTGTATTTCGTTGCCGGACTGTCGAACAGGTTCGAGAGAATGTAAATGAATGTAATATTTCGTGGTAAGCACGTGAGCATACAACGATAGAACAGTGATAACGGGGAAGGTGCGATCATGGTCGGCATGCGCGATGTGGCGAAGAAGGCCGGGGTGTCTCTGAGCACCGTCTCGCTGGTGGTGAACGGCAACGGGTACGTGTCTGATGACATGCGCGAACGTGTGCGCAAAGCCATGCAAGCCCTCAATTATGTGCCGAACGAGCTTGCCCGCAATCTGTATCATGATTGCACGAATCTGGTCGGCGTCATCGTGCCTACCATCCGCCACCCGTTCTTTGCGACGTTTACCGCACATCTGCAGCATGCACTCGCCGCGCAAGGATTACGCACTATGCTGTGCTCTACCGCAGATGAGGCGGATGGCGAAATCCAGTATGTCGACATGTTGCGTCGGCACATGATGGACGGCATCGTCATGTGTGCGCACACTTCGCATCCCGGCGATTATTGGACGTCGATTCATCGCCCGATCGTCGCGTTCGACCGTGTGCTTGGAGACGGTATTTCGTCAATCGGATCCGACCACGAGCAGGGTGGGCGATTGATTGCGCAGATGCTGATCCGCAATGGTGCCAAACATGTGGTGATGATTGGCGGTCCGCGAGATCAATTCTTCGATTTGGCTGCGCGCGGAGAAGTCGAGGAAGGACCGTTCGATTTGGGAAAGACCACGTTCCCGACGGTGCGCTACTACCTCACGTTGGAACAGGAATTGACCTCCGCAGGCGTGAAATACGAGTATGTTGAAGCTGGCGAAGTGATGGATTTTGCCGGCTATCATCGTGCGGTCAGCAATGCGCTCGACAAGGTGACGACCGACGGCGTCGATGCCGTGGTCAGTTCCGATATTGGTGCATCGTTCTGCGTGCGCGAAGCGTTGGGCCGTGGAATTTCCATTCCTGACGAGCTGCAGATCGTTGCCTACGATGGTACGTATTTGACTGATTTGGCCGGCATGAAGCTGACCGCGGTCGCGCAGGATTTCTCGGCGATCGCACAGTCGGCGGCCGACCATATCGTGCAGGCGATTGCCAATGAGGAAGTGGCCGCGGCTAACGCTTCACGCAAGAACATCCCCAAGCCGTTCGAGCCGAACGTGCTTATTCCCATGACACTGGTGCCAGGCGATACCACGCGTTGATACTGCGCGTCTTCATGCGTGTGCCCGGTGTGGATCGCATCGATTTCAGCGGCGTCCACAACCGGCGGACGCCCGTCGATAGTCGTGCTCATCATCCGACTTGTGCACATGTGTCCGATTCTGCCGAATCGGACGTCTGAGTTCCGAAAAATGTGTTCTGTGTGTCCGATTCTGGAGAATCGGTCATGTGTGATGTGAATTGGGATGTTTGGATGTCCGTTTCTGCAGAATCATCTTTGCTCTGTACTCGTTGATTCGCAAATACGGCGCATGGCTCGTCATACCGGCCATGCTCGGCGGCGCGGCCTTCCTGGCGGACTCGGTGCTGACGCCGGCCGTGTCGATCTCGTCCGCCGTCGAAGGCCTGAAGACGCTGCCGGCGTTGGAGCATCTGTTCACCGAGAACAAGGATCTGACGATGATGATCACCGCGGTGATCATCGTGATCCTGTTCGCCGTGCAGTCGCGCGGCACCGAATCGATCGGCAAGGTCTTCGGCTCGGTGGTGATGGTCTGGTTCGCGTTCCTGGCGATCGTCGGCGTGGTAGCCATCGGCAACGACTGGTCCGTGCTCGCCGCACTCAACCCGTACTACGGCATCAAGTTCCTGTTCAGTCCGAATAACGCCACCGGTCTGGCGCTGATGGGCACCGTGTTCCTTTCGACCACCGGCGCCGAGGCGCTGTACTCGGATATGGGCCACGTGGGCCGCGGCAACATCTACTTCACCTGGCCGTTCATCAAGGTGGCGCTGGTGCTCAACTACTTCGGCCAGGGCGCGTGGATGCTGCGCAACCAGAACAACCCCGAACTGGCCGACGCCGAGGGGATCAACCCGTTCTTCCAGATGATGGATCCGAACGTGCGCTATGTGGCCGTCGTGCTGTCGGTCACCGCCGGCATCATCGCCTCCCAGGCGCTGATTACGGGCGCGTTCACCATGGTCTCCGAGGCCACCGGCCTCAACTGGATGCCGCATCTGCAGGTCCGTTACCCTGCCCGTACCCGCGGCCAGCTGTACATTCCGGTCGTCAACGTGGTGCTGTGCGTGGCCACGCTGGCCGTGCTGCTGCTGTTCCGCGATTCGGAACATATCTCGGCGGCCTACGGCTTGGCACTGACCATCACGATGATCACCACCACGATCCTGCTGGGCATCTACCTGTGGCACCGCAGCAACAAGTTCGGCGCCGTTGTGTTCACCGTCGTGTTCCTGGCAATCCAGGTCCTGTTCTTCGCCGCCCACCAAGCGCGCCCGCGCATGGTGGGCGGTGGCCGTCGAGACCACCGACGAGCCGTTCACCCGTGAGTATTCGGTCGAGAGCTTCGGTACCGACTACCTGTTCCGTGTGCGCATCCGCCTCGGCTTCAAGGTCTCGCAGTCCATCCCGGCCTACCTGCATCAGATCATGCACGATCTGGAGAAGACCGGCGAGCTGCCGAACCAGCAGTCGATCTACCCGAAGCTTGACGCCGATCCCGGTATCGGCACCATCCGCTACGTGGTGATCCACAAGGCGCTGATGCCCGAGTCGAAGGTCTCCGGCCGTGGCGCCCTCTCGCTGCAGATCAAGTACGCGATCCGCCGCGTGGCCGGTTCCCCGGTCAAGTGGTTCGGCCTGGCGCCGTACAACCCGCTGGTCGAGGTGCAGCCGCTGTTCGTGTCCACGCGCCGCCCGCCGCGCCTGACCCGCGTGGCCAGCCAGGCGCCCAAGCGCGAGGGCTGAGCCGGCAGGCCGAACAGCCGGTGCGAGCCGGGTGGCCTAATGGCATGTCAGGGGGCCGCGAACCGTCATCGTACGGTTCGCGGCCTTTGCATATGCGAATGATGCAGAGTGGGCGGTACTGCTTGTGAATGTAGCGGGTGGACGGGTGACGTGGTTGATGCCTTTTGCCGTATGTTCACGGTGGCTATGCGTCGGATGGGACTGTAATTCGACTTCTTGGGATCTTTTTTGCTGCAGTGGTGCGCCAAAAGGTCTCAGCCGTCTCTGCGCCACGCCTTCCGGCAGTCAGTACAAGGTTGTACTACACTGGTGGCTGTCACACGGATGTCCCCGGCCGCCCGCGCCTCCGTGGTACATCGTTGTATGGATACGTGTCACGTATGCAGAGTGCATGCAGATATGTAGAAAGGAATCCCATGCCCCAGCAGGACCATCTGACCGCACGTCTCGTCGTCGATGACGATTTTGAGGTCGCTCCGGTCAACAATCGTCTGTTCGGTTCGTTCGTCGAGCACCTTGGCCGTTGCGTGTACACCGGCATCTACGAGCCCGACCACCCGACCGCCGACGAGCACGGCTTCCGCAAGGACGTCATCGACCTGGTCAAGGAACTCGGCGCCACCACCATCCGCTACCCGGGCGGCAACTTCGTGTCCGGCTACCGCTGGGAGGACGGCATCGGCCCCAAGCAGGAACGTCCCCGTCGACTCGATCTGGCCTGGCATTCCACCGAAACCAACGAATTCGGCCTGCACGAGATGGCCGAATGGCTTGAGGCCACCGGCGGCAACGAGCTGATGGAGGCCGTCAACCTGGGCACGCGCGGCCTGCAGGAGGCCCTGGACCTGCTGGAGTACGCGAACGTGCCCGGCGGCACCGAGCTGTCGGAACGTCGCCGCGCCAACGGCGCCGACAAGCCGTTCGATATCCGCATGTGGTGCCTGGGCAACGAGATGGACGGCCCGTGGCAGCTCGGCCACAAGTCCGCCGAGGACTACGGCATGCTCGCCGCCTCCGTGGCCGCCGGCATGCGCCAGATCGATCCGGACGTGGAACTGGTGGTGTGCGGCTCCTCCGCCCATGGCATGCCGACCTTCGGCAAGTGGGAGCAGACCGTTCTTGAGAAGACCTACGAGAACGTGAACTTCGTCTCCTGCCACGCCTACTACCAGCCGTTCTTCAAGGAGGACGGCACGCGCGACATGGCCAGCTTCCTGGCCTCCGGCGTGGATATGGACGGCTTCATCAAGGACGTGGCCGCCACCATCGACGCCACCAAGGCCCATCTGAAGAGCGCGCACGACGTGTACATCTCGTTCGATGAATGGAATGTCTGGTACCAGGGTGAGGAGCCGAGCAAGACCCCCGAGGGCATCGGCAACTGGCCGGTGGCCCCGCGTCTGCTGGAGGACATCTACACCGCCGCCGACGCCGTGGTGTTCGGCGATCTGATGATCACGCTGCTCAAGAACGCCGACCGCGTGCGCGCCGCCAGCCTGGCGCAGCTGGTCAATGTCATCGCCCCGATCATGACGGAGCCGGGCGGCCCGGCCTGGCGCCAGACCACGTTCCACCCGTTCTCCGTGACCGCGCGCCTGGCCAAGGGCGGCACCGTGCTGGAGCCGAAGCTGTCCGCCGGCACCGTGGATACGCCGCGCTATGGCGAGGTCGACGGCGTGAACGCCGTGGCCGTGCGCTGCGCCGACGGCTCGCTCGCCGTGTTTGCGGTGAACCGTTCGCTCGAGGCGACCGCCGAGTTCGAGATCAGGCTGCAGGACGGCGCGCAGCCGGCATCCGTCGAGGCGCAGACGCTGCACGACGACGATCTGTTCGCCGCGAATACGCTCTACGACCAGAACCGTGTGACCCCGCACGCCAACGGGTCGGCCATGTACGATGCCGAGTCCGGCGTGGTCCGCGTCTCCCTGCCGCCGGTGAGTTGGACCGCCCTGCACATCAAGTGACGCGATGGGCCGCGCGGTCCGTTCCGGAGAAGGACGGATCGCACGGCCCTTGCTTCCCGGGCCGGGCGGAAGGGACCGGACCGGCCGGGGAAAACGCGTTATGCTGGAATCAGACGGGCGTTCCGCCTGAACCGTGCGGAACATGCCCGATGGTGCGACGAGAGGGGTGCTGTGGCGAAACGGGTGACCATCACCGACGTGGCGCGCGAGACGGGCGTCTCCATCAAAACGGTGTCGAATGTGCTGAACAACACCGGCAGTATGCGCCCGGAGACGCGCCAGCGTGTCCAGGATGCCATCGAACGCCTCGGATACCGCGTTAACGTGTCCGCCCGCGCCATGAAAACCGGCGGCACGAAGCTCATCGGACTGGCCATCACCGATTTCTGCCAGCCGTTCATGCCCTATCTCGCCGACAGCATCGTGGCGGCGGCACGTTCCCGCGGGTACGCGGTGATCACCGATACCTACAACAGCGCCGGCGGCTTGGCGCAGGCGATCCCGGAGACGAAGAAGCTGGCCGCGGACGGCTGGATTTTCTTCATGGGCTCGCCGATCACGGATCGCACGATACTGCACCAGCCGTATCCGTTGGTGATTGTGGGCGATTACGATACGCAGGGACTGGCCGATTGGGTCACGATGCCGAACGTGGAGGCCGTACGCACCGCGGTGGGGGCGCTGCTGGATTCGGGATGCCGTAGGATCGCGTTGATCGGCGGCACCGCGGAGAACGCATGCCCGGATGCCGACCGCGAGTCGCGGCCCGAAACCACCAGCACGATGCGTACCCGCGGCTATGTGTTGGCCCATGAGGAGCGTGGCCTGCAGGTCGATTGGCGGCTGGTCCGTAACGCGGATTGGGTGCAGTCCGGCGGCCGCGATGCGGTGGCGGGGCTGTTGGACGATCCGGATGCGCCGCGTCCGGATGCGGTCATGTGCCTGAACGACGCGCTCGCCATCGGGGTGATTCATGAGCTGCAGCGGCGCGGCGTGCGCGTGCCGCAGGATATGCAGGTCATTGGGTTCGACAACGTGCCGGATGCCGAGTACTGCATGCCCGGATTGACGACGATCGACCCGCATGTGGATGATTACGCGCGACATGCCGTGGATATGCTGATCGCGCGCATCGAGGGGTCGGCGGATCCGTTCCGCACGTATGTGACCTCCTACGATCTGGTGCGTCGTGCCTCGACGTGTTGACGGCCCGGCGTTCGCCTGGACATGGGTCTGTGACGGGCTGCTGTCGCCTCTCCCGTGGCGTATTCCGGGAGAGGCGACATGCGGGCTAGGATCGGAGCAGCACCTCCGTCAGCGCTTGACGGACGGCGCTCGGCATATGCGAATCGGAGCAATCTTCCATGTCCGGCCCGCTGACGTGCTCGAGTGAATCCATCGTGGCCAATGCGTCGATGCCGTTCTCCGCTATGGCGGCATAAGCCTGTTCCTTGGTCAGATATCGCATTTCGGCATGCCGAAGGATGTCGAAGACGTCTTCCATGCGGGGATCGGGGGCCATCGTCGTGTCGCCGATGGTGACACGTATCTCGCTGCGGGTGGATACGTCGGCGACCGTTACCTGCAATGTGAGGGTTTCGGCATCATACCGGCGATCCGAATCGACGGATGCGCCGTCGGCCTGTACGGATATGTCGCTGTCGGTAATGCCTCGGAACAGGAAATCCCATGTTCTCCGGGCCGGCAGAGCGTGAACGTCTCCCTGGGCTGGCGATACCGTGAGTGCGGATGTGGCGCCGTCCTTGCGCCATCGATAGGTGATCGCGGTGGTCGCCGGGGTGATCTGCCGAGAGTAATGTCCCGAATCCTCCATCAGCGTGAAGTCGCCGTCCGCTCCGGGGAAGACGATGATCTCCAGATGCTGCGGGTTGTCGACGGAGTTGATGGAATCCCCCTCGGACAGGGGCTGCATCGGCACGATGCCGCCGGCCTTCGCGAACACGGGAATTCCGTCGAGCGGACGCCAGACGGTCATGCGCCGTCCGTTGGGCGAAGACGCGCTATACCGGCGCCCGGTGAAGAAGTCGAACCAGTCGCCCTGCGGCAGCCATACGTCGGCCTTGCCCCGTCGGGAGGATTTATCCATCGGTTCCGTGATGGGCGCGGCCAGCAGTTCGGTGCCGAACATGTATTCGTTGGGAACGTGGTATGCGGCGTCGATGTCGGGCGATCCCCAATACATGGGCTCCACCAGGGGAAGGCCTGTCCGGGATGCGCGCCAGTTCATGGTGTGGAGGTACGGAATCATGCGATGGCGCAGGCGGAGCGCATCGTCCATGATCGCACGGAGGGGGTGCGGATGTTTTTTTGGACGGTCAGGCGGCCAGTCCAAGACTTCTGCGGTATTGCACGGGGCTCATCCAGTCCAGTGACTTCTTGATCCTGGTTTCATTGTAGTGGGTCAGGTAGGCGGCCAGGCGTTCGCGGAACTCCTCGTAGCCCACGCCCCTCCAGTCCCGCCCGTAGAATAACTCGTTCTTGAGCCTGCCGAAGAACCCCTCGGCGGCCGCGTTGTCCGGGCTGCATCCCTTGGCGCTCATCGACCGGATCAGCCCGTGCTCCTCGCAGATGCGGATCCATTCGTCCCACCGGTAGTGGCAGCCGCGGTCCGAGTTAAACCGATGTCGGTTTAACTCGGATTAAGCCGGGTTTGTTGTTAAGCCGGGGAACGGTTCGGGGTCTTGGTGGCTGG
>OLPQ01000398.1_pt1 | contig 39261 bp, 24 predicted proteins | sample 1672451 | NCBI WGS metagenome assembly OLPQ01 (sample SAMEA3136687, study PRJEB25190) | human gut metagenome | biome: human gut; feature: human-associated habitat; material: faeces | place: Austria | collected 2013
GCTTAACCGACACAACCATGCAGAAAAATCATCATAACCAGATTCGACTAAGCCAGCGAAACCCCTGTAAAATCAAGGTTTTTCTTGGTTGTCCCTATTATACCGCTATCTCCATTTAAAATATTAAATGCTTCTGGAAGTTCATCAAGACTTGTATTTCTTAACCACTTACCAAATTTAGTAAGTCTTACTTCATCTGGAAGTAAATCTCCATTTTCATCTCTTTCGTCAGTCATAGAACGGAATTTATACATTTTAAATACTGTTTCTTTACCATCTGGACCAACTAATCCTGGTCTATCCTGTGTAAATAAAACAGGAGAACCTAGTTTTGTGCGAACAAGAACTGCCACACCTAAATAAATAGGGCTAAATACAACAATTGCACCTGTAGCACAAGTAACATCAATAGCTCTTTTTACATACTTCTCATAGAATCCCATTTCACGAGGTGTAATAGGATCAATTGATTCTGCTTTATATGTTGTTTTCTTTGCCTTATTCTTCATTACTGTTGCCGTTACTGCAGTAGTTACAACAGCTCCAGTAAGTAAACAACCTAACACTTTCTTTTTAGACACAACTCTCTCCCATTACTCAAAACAAGCTCTAATTACTTCAATAATTCGATCTTGTTGTTCTACTGTCATTTTGTTATCACTAGGTAAGCATAATCCTCTATTAAAGATGTCCATACCAATATCTTGTGTTTCACCTTTAATATATGCATTTGTCTTAGCTCTATTGATTCCATCTTTATTAATGAATGGATTTAATCTATAAATTGGTTGCATATGCATTGGTTTCCAAATAGGTCTTCCTTCTGCATTAATAGATGCAATCGCTTCTAAAATCTCTGTTGGGCAGGACTTTCCTGTTTCTTTCACATAACATACATCTTGTTCCGAACGAACTTGTTTAGTCATTGCATCTTCATCAATGATTAAACATGATAACCAATAATTTGGTTCACAATCTTCTGGGATTGGATTCATTTGTACTGGTAATCCCTTTAATCCCTCTTTGTATCTATAGTAGATTGCTTTCTTTTGTTGAATATGTTCATCAAGATAAGGTAATTGACCTCTTACTACACCTGCTACAACATTACTCATTCTATAGTTATAGCCTAATTCTTCATGTTGATACCATGCGGCATTTTCTCTAGATTGAGTTGACCATTTTCTTACTTTATTAGCAGCTTCTAAATCATTTGTTAAGAAACATCCTCCACTAGATCCAGTAATGATTTTATTTCCATTAAAAGATACAGTGTTATATTTTCCAAAAGTACCTGTTTCAATACCTTTGTAAGTTGCTCCCATAGATTCGGCTGCATCCTCTACTAGAATCGCATTATGTTTATTTACAACTTCCATAATTTCATCCATTTTACCTGGAGTTCCATATAGATGTGCTAATACAACAACTCTTACGTCTGGATAGATTTCAAAAGCTTTTTCTAATGCCTTTGCATCCATGTTCCAAGTATCCGTTTCTGTTTCAATAAATACAGGTTCTCCACCTTCATAAACAATAGGATTAACTGTCGCATCAAATGTCATGTCTGAACAAAATACTTTTTTACCTTCTAAAGCACCATGTCCTACTTTTGGCATACCATATGCATCAATACCAGCTAGCTTCATAGATAAATGTAAAGATGCAGTACCACAAGATAAACCAACTGCATATTTACAACCAATCTTTTCACAAGTCATTGCTTCTACTTGATTAATATTTTCCCCTACAGTAGACATCCAATTTGTTTCATAAGCTTGTGTCATATACTTTAATTCTTCACCATGCATAGTTGGGCTTGAAAGCCAAACCTTTGATTCAAATGCCTTAAATTGATTATTCTTATTAAACATACTATTTCACCCCTTGATTTATTTCTTCTGGTCTTCTAAATGTTGGTACAACACTTCTCAATGCTTCTCTAGCATCATTGTCATCTTCAGATTCAATTGCGTTTCTTAATACATCAAGTTTTTCATTAATTTCCTCTTTAGATAGTGGTGTATCCTTTTCAATGAAGATCAAGTCGTTATCTGTTTTTGTTAATGTTTGACTATTTATTAATAGTTCTTCATATAATTTTTCTCCAGGACGCAATCCTGTTTCTACAATTTCAATATCATGAGCACCTGATAGCTTAATCATGTTTTGTGCTAAATCTAAAATCTTTACTGGTTGACCCATATCAAGTACAAATAATTTTCCATTGTTTGCCATAGACCCTGATTGTAATACCAATTGACTTGCTTCCGGAATTGTCATAAAGTAACGAATAATTCTTTTATCTGTTAATGTTACAGGACCACCCTTAGCAATTTGTCTTTTAAATAACGGAATTACACTTCCTGCACTTCCTAAAACATTTCCAAATCTTGTTGCACTATATTTTACTTTTCCATAAGTACTAGCAGATTGAACCATCATTTCACACATACGCTTTGTTGCTCCCATAACATTGGTTGGATTTACTGCCTTATCAGTAGAAACCATCATAAAGCGTTGTGCTTCATATTTTTCACAAAGTTCAATTAAGTTCTTTGTTCCAAATACATTGTTATAAATTGCTTCCACACAATTGTGTTCCATTAAAGGTACGTGTTTATGTGCGGCTGCATTAATCACAATTTGAGGATGATATTTCTTAAATACTTTTTCCAATGCTTTCTTATGTGTTATTGAACAAATTTCAATTTGAAGATTTAAATCATTTCCATAGGCAATCTTTAATTCTTGTTGTACGTCATAAGCACCATTCTCATAGATATCTAAGATAACAATCAATCGTGGTTCCATCTTAGCAAGTTGTCTACAAAATTCAGATCCAATGGATCCTCCACCACCAGTAATTAAAATTACTTTATTTTTATAATAAGCATTGGTAGCTTCATTTGCGACAGCTAATGGTTTTCTAAATAATAATTCTTCAATATCAAATTCTCTTAAATTACGCTTACTTCCTGCAGTATAAAGTGTTGGATAGTCATATACCTTTACTTTATATCCAGCATTCTTATAATGTTCATATAAACATTTCTTTTTAGTTACATCCATTGTTGGAATCGCAAATACAATTTCCTGTACTTCATAAGCCTTTAACTTTTCTAAAGTTGTATCGTCCGCATACCATACAGGAATACCATACACTTCTCTACCCGCTTTTTCTTTATTAATATCAATAAAACAACGAGGTGTATACACTGCATTTTCATCATTTAATAAATCTTCTGCAAAACTAGCACCAACACGCCCTGCACCAACAATCGCAATCTTGATCTTTTGAACTTCTTTATTCGTATCTGTTTCAATACTTGAAAATCTATATAGTAACTTAGCTAGAAACTTACCCTTTTTCGTTTCATTATCACTATATAAATAACAATATCTATAAATCATACGAATAGTAATGGAACCCAATAAGTTTACACACACTAAACTTAGAGTTCTCGCAAAACTCATTCGTTGAATTGGCATTGCCATTTGAACTATATATAGAAGTATAAATGCTACACCATCTGAAACAATCATACGAATATAGCCTTGAATACCACCATAACGCCAAATTTGACCATAAATATGACCAATTAAACGACATACAAAGATAATCGCAAATGCTAGTATTGTTAGTTTTAAAGATTCTGAGTTTGTTAATGATTCGTTTCCACCATACAACCATATTAATAATAAGGAAGATATCGCATAAACAATCACATCATACACAACTAAAGACCAACGCGTATTATTTTCTTTTCTATTTTTACTCATCCAAATCTCCCATTCCATAAAAAAAACTCGCTAAAAAACACGAGTCAATACATAATCATTCTATAAATAGATACACTTCTCCCTACCTAAAGCAAATAAAAAGATGAACAATTCAATTAAAAATGCGGAAAACCAGCTATTTTTAATATCCTATGTATGTACCCTATAAATACTGATTCTAAAAATAAACCGTACCCTTCCCAAGAATAACAGTTGCTTATATATTATAGCCTAATACCCCCCCCGTCAATGAACATTTGTTACTTAAGCTTAGGTGAAAACATTAAATATATTTAATATTACCCTTATTTAAAACGCATAAGCATCATATAACAAATTAAAAATATTTTTTAATAAATTTCCTTTAAATAAAGACATTTATCAATAAAGTTAACAACTGTTTTATAGCCAAATGAATGTAATCGGTTACACGAACGTTATTTCTCATTGACAAGAATGGATTTAACCCATATTATCTTAAGTACAAAGAGATCTTTTTCCGGAGTGAGAAAGATATTACTATTTTTTAAAGAAAAGAAGTTCATGGTGAGCTTCTTTTCATTTTATTGACATTTTTTTATAGACATTTATAGTTGTAAAACACCAAAATTATCACTTCCTGAACAATAAATTCATAATCAAATTATTCTATAATGAGATTATACAAAGACATTTCAAAATTCCTTAAATGAAATTTGGATTATTTTGTTTTGGAACACAAAAGCCAAAAGAGAAATCTAAATGTTGCCAAGACAAGAATCAAATATGATAAAAGCTAGGATTGTGCCTAACCACTACGCGAATTTTTCGTTCTAAGGAAAAGTAGTACCTTATTGCGGACTATGCGTCCTGATTTCTTACAAACATATTATGCATGATGAATCAAAACTATAAATGTATCTATTGTTATAAATTCTCTATTTCATCCAATATAGGTTCAACTGAAAATAAATCATGATCCACTGCATTTCTTAATAAATCTGTATTCATCTTAAATAAGTTGCTGCATTCACTATAGAAATACCTTGATCATCATTGAAGCTATGTTTACAAAGGGACAAATCCAATATATCTAAATCGCGTGTTGTAAAGAATAACTCATTGATCATTAAAAATCCCTTTGCTATATCTGAATATCATCACAATAATACAAACTATTCGCACCCAATTTAATGGAAGATACAATACTAGCAATATCAAAACCAGCCTTTGTACCACTCGACAACAAAGAATCGTTTATCATCTTTCCATCTTGGATAATAATACTTTTAACTCCAATTTTAATCACAAATACATTCTTTAATTTACATTTAATATAATTGGAACCAATACTCTTAAAATATGTTTTAGAACATTAATATATTCCCTATTAGCCTTAATACCATAATTAAATATAGAATCTATTGGTAACCTTCTTAATTTCTCTAATTCAATTATGTAATTTGATTTATTCGACCTAATCATCATTGAATCCAATCTTTTAGCACTAGACTCATAATTATCTCTTAAACAAATATCTGTAGATACAATATGAACCTTTATATTCTCAGAAGAATAAATATAATCATCACTAGGATCAAATACAGCATGAATTCTATATAGCTTATTATCATCCACAAAATCCATACTAAAAGAAGCCACTTTATTTTTATTTGAAATGAATCTTGTGATTATATCTGCATTCCGTTTATCAATAAAGTTAAAAATAGAAAGGATTACTCTACCAAGAGAAGTCTTACCAGTCGCATTTGATCCCATTATTATATTTATTTTCTTATACCGAAAATTAGGAAACCCTTCTAAATATTCATTTTCGACTTTTCTTGGATAAGAAAAGTTCACATGAAAATCTCTAAAACAACAACAAATTATCAAGTTTTAAATCCATTATGATCATATGCAACAACCTCTTTATTCTCAAACAAAAATAAAAGACCAACCCCGGCACATAGGAATGCTCAATGATAACTCACCTACCCCATTCTGGGACCCAGCGTTAATCCTTCGTAAGTTGATCTGTGCTTATATTGTACTATAAATCAATTTAAAAGCATCAATGAATTTGTCAATTATTAATGTTTTATGCTAAATTATAAGTGGAGATAGAAATATCTTCAGTGAACAAGCACTTTAAGCTGAAGACAATAGGAAGTCGTTAAAACATCCTAATCGTGGTCACTGTAAGTGATGGGGTGACAACCACCAGTAAAGTTGAAGACAATGGGAAGTCGTTAAAATATCCTAATCATTGTCGCTATAGCGATGGGCTGACAGCCAGCAGAAAACTTGGTTTATGATTTGATGTCTTAGGACATCTTTTTTTGTGTTTATGTATGTGAATGCAATATGAATCTTATATTAATATCACATATTAGTGTTATTGATATTTTATATAAACTATTATTTGATTTAAAGTATCATATTAATATTTTTAAATTTCTTTAATCTATAGTATAATCAAATCAGATTAGAAAATCATTTGATCAATGGAGTATACGAATGGTAAAAAGCACTTTAAACGTAGAACATAAATCGTATAAAAATATTGATGAGCAAATAACATATTTATACGAATCAAAAAAGATAATTGTGGCAGAAGAAGATAAGCATTGGCTTATTGATGTAAATTATATTACTTTAATAAACCCATACAAAGAAATTTTTGCGACTGGAAAAGATAAAGATGGAAAGCATATTTATAGTGAGTATGTTGATTTCAAAGAACTACTGAAAATAATGAAAATAGAGCTTGAGTTTACTGATACTCTATATAAAAGCATTCGAGATTTTGAAAGAAAATTTAAAAACGTAGTTTTTTCAGTTTTATGCAAACACTATGTAGAAGACAGAAATGATCTTTTTTGTATAAATTATTCAACAGAAATAAATGATTTTTCAAATGATCATTTGCAGCATATTTATCCTATGTTTTGTGACAACATGTGTAAAACATTAAAGAAAACAGGTTATATAGAAAATAATTTCGAAGTAACAACTAGAGTAAATCTTTTAAAAAAAATTTACTCTATAGGTACAGGAAAAGAAATTAATGGATACATTTCTGATACATCAAACCGACTAATTACACATTACACAAAAAAGCATGTTGTTGCACCACTTTGGGTAATTCCAAATGCTTTAACCCTAGGTGAAGTATCAATACTATTTTCAATGCTTAATGAAATTTTACAAAATGAAATATATACGATAATGAAAGGAGAAAGTTTATATACAAAAAGTGGTAATTACGAATATAAAAAATTAAATAAATTTTCTGGCCGACTCGAATTCATACGAACAATGAGAAATACAATCAATCATTACGAACCACTACTACCACTATTTGTAGGATGCATTAACAATCAAACCAAAGCAATAAAATCTTCTCAAGTTTATACAGCATTATGTGAACTGAATGATACATGGCATTTTGAGCCCAATAAGTCTCAAACATTTTCAACAACCTTAAATATCAACACAAAACTAACAACATACAATATTCCAAAAATTCGGTTATTAGAAATGATGAAATCGTACAGCTATAACAAGAAATATTAAATAAAAAAAACTGGACTCCATCTCAATCAAGTTGAGGTAGGATTCCAGGGTGCGCATCTCACGCCTTCGTCAAGTTCATTGTACCACATATTTTTCAATGCTACAATCTATAAAATTACTTTCATACAATCCTACAATTAATTAAGACACATCTAATCTTTCGGTTTAGCATCCTTTAAGAAACTAATTGCAATCATGACTATGACTATACCTATTGGAAAAGCTGCAATAATACTCACACTTTGTAAGTTATTCATTGAGCTTTGTGCAAACAATAATGCGATTGGAAGAAGAATCAATAAAATACACCACATCAATTGAAGCGTTTTGTGTGGCATTTCATCTTCTTTTAATTCGTGATAGCAATAACATGAAGCTGTTAGTGCAATCGAATCAAAGCTAGTCGCATAGAAGGCAATCATTGTAAATAATACGGCAACCATAACAAATGGTGCACAAGGAAGTGTTTTAATAATATCTACGATCATGCCATATAAATCACCGGTCTTGGCATATTGTGCCATGAAATCGGCAATACCATGCATTTGAAGTCCCATAGAGTAGTTTCCTAAAACAATGAAACTTATTAGTGTAGATCCTACACCAAATACATATCCTCCAAGAATGGTTTGTCTAACGGTTCTTCCTCTTGAAATACTTCCAATAAAGAATGGAGCGGCTACACACCATACCATCCAATATGCCCAATAGTAAATGGTCCAATTTTGTGGGAAGTTTGTACTTCGTAATGGATCTGTAAATGTCGATAGTCCAATGAAGTTTTCTACCATCGTTCCAAGTGAATTTAAACCTGTTTCAATAATATAACGAGCTTGTCCACCAAATAATAAGACGAAGGCTAATAAACCAAAGAAGAAATAGATACAAAGGTTAGCCAATCGACTAATTCCTTTAAAGCCATGAAGTAATGAATATGTATATACAATACATGTAATGATTAGAATTACAATATTAATAGCTGTACGACTTGCCGTTAAATGGAATAAGTCTTGAATAATTGTTGCCATTAAAGGAGTAGCTACACTAAATGTAGTAGCTGTTCCTGCAAGAAGGGCAAATACGGCCAATAAATCAATGATTCTTCCTGGCCATTTATCTGTATATTTACCAAGTAAGGGTCGACATGCTTCTGAATATTTTTGGCGATTTCTTTTTCTTACGTGAAGCATAAAACCAAAGGCTACGGCTAAGACTAAATAAAAGCTCCAAGGAATTAAACTCCAGTGAAATAATGGATAGACACCCGCCCATTGTTGAATGCTTCCCATTTCTTTAATGTGAGGGTCTGATGCATACATCACCCATTCTGAAAAAGAATAGAATAAAATATCAGCTGCAAGACCACAAGTAAACATCATAGAGCCCCACACAAAGAAAGAATATTTTGGCTTTTCTCCTTTTTCACCTAAGACAATATCGCCATATTTAGAAAAGGCAATATAAATAGATAGTAAGAAAATTCCTAGTCCTATAATCAAATAATAACTTCCAAATGTATCTCCAAAAAAGAAACGAATTTGGCTTAATACTACATTCGATTGTTCTGGAGCTACAAAGAAAACAAAACATAATACTAGAATTAGACATAATGGTAATAGTGTAATCATCCAATCAATTTTATTTTTCATTTCTTGTACCCCCTGTAACTTGGATCTATTTCAATCAATTCATCCAATCCATCAATTTCTACTACATCCTCATTTTTCATTGGCATAACACCCAATTGGTAGTGTTCTGGATGGCAAAACATAGCTACATCATCCCAATAGATTTGACGATTTTGTTTCGTATCAAATTCATATTCCAAATCTTGTTTTAATTGTTTTCCATCTTGACTATTCCATCTTGAAATACTATAAAGTTGCCAACCCTTTAAACCACCCGTACGACTACAAGAAGTGACAATACCATTCTCTACTTGTTGTAGCCATTCGTCTGTACCATTTTCAACATACACACTGTTATAGCCTGAACGCTCAAATTCAGGTTTAAGTATTTCTGGATTAAAAATAATTTGATCCCCATCCAAAATAATGGCATTTTCTATATAGTCTCTAGCTACATATAAGGAGGCAATATTATTACAAGTATCAAAATAAGGATTTTCAATGACTTTTAATCCTTTATATTCCTTTTCCAAACTATAAAATTTTTCTTTTAAATATCCCACCACAACATAGATTTCATAAATACCATTTTTATGAAGTGCATCAATAACGGTATCGATCATTCTTACACCATTCACTTTGACTAATGGTTTTGGTGTTTCTAGTGTTAAAGGACTCATACGAGAACCAAACCCAGCCGCCATAATAATGGCTCTTTCTACTTTGTACATAAACATATTCCTCTTTCTTCTAACATTTCTTTTACGATTCGATAATATTCTTTGGCATAACGATATTGTTTTAATGAATATTCACCAAACTCAACGCCTAAGTTACGTTTATATTCACACCAATTGCTCCATAATAAACCACAAATGGCAATATAGGCATAAATCTTAATTCGAACCATGTCATCACAGTCATTGTCAAAATATAAATCGATCAATGTTTCCACATCTTTACGATCATACATGGAATAAATTGCAAACATCGCAATATCAATATGCTGATCTTGCATACCCGCATATTCCCAATCAATTAAATACAATTCATCTTTTGAGAACAAGAAATTATCCGGCACGGAATCAATATGCGATAAACCCCACTCTTTAGGTTGACCATCCACAAATTCCTTTAATTCATAAATATGTTTCTTTGTTTCTTTATAATCCCTATAAATACTCGGAGCACCCTGCCAATACGATTCATACTTTTCTAATTCTTCAAATACTTCAAAAGTATGATTCACTTTCAATTTTTTATTATGGAAAGCACGAAGCTTTTTCATACAATCACGAACATCTCCAAAATAAGTTGGATCACAAGCATGTGCATCCTCAATATATTCTGTAATCTTATATCCATTATCTGGATTCATATAAATAACGGGATCACAAATATGCTCATCTTTGATCACTTGATATACATCATATTCATGTCTTCGATTAATTAACTTATCCGTACCTTCACCAGGAACACGCATAATATATCGTTTTGAATTCACTTCAAAACTAAAGGAACGATTCGTCATACCCTTCTTTAATGGATAAATCGATTGAATGTCACTCAATTCACAATCTAGCGTATCACTAATAATCTGCATCAAATGCGAATTTAAGGTTTCCGTATCCTCATCCAAATCCCTTAATTGTTCATAAGTATTCACTTCATAAGCCTTATTAAAGACATAAGGAGAAACTATCATCTTATCTTTGACATATAAAGCATCTTCCCAAAATGCATGTTCATACTCTCTTTGACAAGACATGGAAGAAATACACTTACTAATGAATGGAGCATCCATAAATGAAATATAAGAAATACCAATCATTGTATCCCCCACTTCATTCATCTTAGTCTTAGCAAGTTCAAATTTTTTATTTAAACGAACCGAAGTATTCAATGTTTCCTCATTTTTAATCATGTACCAAGAATACAATTCACAAGCACTAAACGGATTTTCTTCACACCAAATATCACAAGGAACAATATATGTATTCTCCAAATTTGAATTCACAAGATCTAATGAATACATATTATTCTTTCTTGCATATTCCATGTTACAAACCAAACTCACATTATAATCATCAATCAAAAATTCAAACTCTTCCTTCATAAATCCAACAACAACACAAATGTCATATACACCCACTTCATGAAGTTGACAAATCAAACGTTCAATTAATGTTTGTCCTTTTACTTTTAATAAAGCCTTAGGCACCTCCGTATTAATAGGAACCATACGCATACCTAAACCAGCCGCTAAAATAATAGCTTTTTTAGGCTTATAGGATTCAATCAAAACTTGACTCTTATCTGTAAGATTCCAATTCGAATCTATATACTCATTATTTTGAAGAAATTGAATCGACTGGTTGATTTTCCCTAAAGAATAACACAATACATCCGCCAAATGACGCTGACTCACCTTTCCAAGCTCATATATTTTCTTTAAAACACTTTTATCGACAATGTTCATATAATTGCTTTCTCCTTATTACGTGAACATTGTAGTACAAAAAGAAAAGGAATGCAAATTAAATTGCATTCCCGACTATCAAATACATCTAAATAATCATTAACAAGTTTTGCAACGATTTGTTTTACCTGCAGCAACCGCTTGCGAATATGTTCCACGAACTAGATTTTTAGGACTAATATTATCTGGTGTACGATGATAAATCGGATTATTAGAACGTTTTGACCAATAGACCATTCTTTGTCCGGAACTATTATATTCCCATCCATCTTCTGCTGTTCCCGTCTGCATTACACCTTGACTGTTAAAATAATAGTATTCACCGCCTAAATAGCGTTCACCCGTTTGATATATACCATTCGAATCAAAATAATACCATTTTCCAGAAATGCATTGCCATCCTGTAGCCATTGCTCCATTAGAGCCAACATAATATACTCCAATCCATTGATTAGTAACAACACATCCATCCTCACCTACATAGTAATTGCCAATCCACTTGTTCGTAGCCATCTTACCATCGCTTTCGAAATAATAGTTACCGACCCAAGCATCTTTAACCATTACTCCAGAATCATTGAAATAATACCAGTCCGAACCAATCTGTTTCCATCCCGTTACCATATAGCCATTCGAATCAAAATAATAAATTTGATTACTAATCACTTCAAAATCATTTGTAGTATATGTACCATCAGAATGTCTATACCACCAATAACTTCCAGATTGAATCCATTTTGATGGGGACCACAGACCATCTGCACCTACATAATATCCATCCGGAGTAAATGTATTTGTAAGCATGGCTCCATCTTCACCTAAATAATACGATCCAACCCAGGCATTTTTAACAACTTTACCAGAACCATCTACATAGTAGTCTTTATCTTGATTTTTAAACCAACGATTTGTGTAGTAAGCACCATCAGTTCCTACATAGAATCCGTCTGGAGTAAATGCATTTGTAAGCATGACACCATCAGCTCCTAAATAGTAAGCACCAGACCATGTATTCTTGGCCATCTTACCGTAGCCATTCATATAGTAATCTTTTCCATCCACTTTAATCCAACGATTTCTGACATAGACTCCATCACTACCACAATAATATTCATCAGGTGTAAATGTATTTCTTACATATTTTCCATCTTCACCACACCAATAGCTTCCTGCCCATGAATTTTTAACAACATTACCATTTTCATCTAAATAATAATCACCAACCCATTGGTTTTTAGCTACTTTACCAACTGCATTCAAATAGTAGTCTTTTCCATCAACATTGATTTTTTGATTTCTTAGATAAACACCATTTTCTCCTACATAGAATCCATCTGGAGTAAATGTATTTGTTAACATGGCTCCATTTTTACCTAGATAGTAAGCACCTTGCCAAGCATTTTTAACAACTTTACCTGCTGCATTCACAAAATAATCATTTTTATGATCTTTGAACCAACGATTTGTGTAGTAAGCACCATCAGCTCCTACATAGAATCCATCTGGAGTAAATGCATTTGTCATCATAACTCCATCTGTTCCAAGATAATAAGCCCCTTGCCAATCATTCTTTTTAACTTTACCATCGGCATCCATAAAGTAGTCTTTTTTATCTACATGAATCCAACGATTTGTAACATATCTACCATCAGCACCAAGATAATAACCCTCTACGAATGCATTTGTCTTCATCTTACCATTTTCATCAAAATAATAATCACCATGCCATCCAGTAATCATAGATCCATCAGCATTAAACATATACCAACTATTATTTAATGATAACCATCCTGTTTTTACATAACCATTGTTTTGGAAATAATACGTCTTACCCTGAATCTTTTTAAATCCAGACTTTTCATAAGTACCATCCGAATATTTATACCACTTACCATTACTATCTGTTACCCATTTACCAGTAAGTTTTGGAATTGTTTCTTCCTTTGTTTCATTGCATAAATTACATTTTAATACTCTATGTCCTTCTTTTTGTTCCGTAGCATCTACTTGAGAAATCACTTTCCAATCATGATTTACTTTTACTTTACAACTTGCGCTTAATCCACTCTCACTCTTTACTGTAATTGTAGCTTCCCCACAAGATACTGTCGAAACCATTCCATCTTCACTTACTTTAACAACTTTATCATTACTTGATGTCCATGTAAGTTTTTCATCATCTGCATCCACAGGATTCTTTACAAGACTTAATTTTTTATCTACTTTGCCTTGTAAAGATACTTCTTTATCACTAAAAGATAAACTCTTTAACTTATTTGTAACAGTAATTACACATTGTAATGTTTTACCTGAATCATTCGTCACTTGTACTGTTGCTTTCCCAGATTTTAATGCGGTTACCCTACCATTTTGATCTACTTTTACAACACTAGGATTACTACTTTTCCAAGTTATAGATTCATAATCTCCATTTACACTTAATGTCTGACTTTGTCCTTTCACTAAATCTAAAGATTGATTTGATAAAGTGAAAGCACCTGTTTCTTTATATGCGACATAAATATATGCTCTATCTCCACCATATGTTTGTGGCATCACAAATTGAGTTGTTTTACTCTTTGGATTATCTAATTGCACATTATCTGGTGTAACCCAATGATCAAACTTCATTCCTTCTGGAGCTAAAGATTCATCAAACTGTAAAGTAACTACATTTCCTGGTTTTGCTTTAAGTATATACTCAGTCGATTGTCCTATACGAACAAGATCACCTTCAGTATATGACAAATATCCAAAATCACTTGTATTGCTTACATAAGATACATATATACCATTTCCACTCTTAGATTGTTTTAATTCAACATCTGTATTTTTATCAAATTTAACAGTTTGACCCGCATAATAATGTTTTTTGTTGATTACATAATCGTAGTCTTTTAAAAGTGTTACTGGCGTATTTGCAGGCACCTTTTGCTCATAAATTCTATTTTCTTCATGAACAGTTAATGTTACTGTATCTGCATATTTTGCATAAAGTGTAGTGTCCTTATCAAAATATTGAAATTCATAAGGATATGATTTTATAAGTTCTCCATTTTTAGACTTTGAAAAACCAACAAAAACCTTACCTTGTGGAGCTTCGATTAGTGAATCGTAAAAATAATATAAATTTGTATATCCACCAATTAATGGAATATCTTTAACTAGACCATTTCCACCATTATAGTCAATTGTAACCTTTGGATTTGACTTAGATACTTTAGCTACATAAGTACAATCCTTCGTGATTTTTGTATTCTTAGTCAATTTTTCATTAGTATCTTTATTGTACCATCCTACAAATACTTCTCCTTCTCCAAATGGACAATATTCATAAGGCTTTTCTAACATGTTTTGAATATAATCCATAGGTAATTCACTATTCGCAAATTTTCCCACAACAACATCATCATATTCAAAAGTAACATTTACCACATTTTGCCAAACCGCATAAAGTTTTGTATTCGAATCAAAAGTGTATGACATTTTGTTGTCTAACAATTCTCCTGTCGGCGAATTCACTCTCCATCCAACTACAACTTTAGTACCATCTTCATTAGTGATATTTTCATAAGTACGACCACAAGTTAAGTCATATTGAGTGACAACTTGATCTTTTGAAATTGTTTTTTCACTTTGTGTACTTGAATCAAAGAATTTTTCACCATTCGCATCTAAAGTCAATTTTAATTCATCTTCCCAAACCGCTTCAAGATCCACGTCTGAATCTATTTTGACTCCACCAGCCTCTAAATATCCATTAGAAAAACGATATACGGTATCTGTACCTTTAACTCTCCATCCAGCTAACACTTTATTTCTTGGTGTTGATAAAACAGTAACACTTGGAAAATTTAGATAATTATTTGTTACATAAGAATTATTTGTTTTATTTTCCGCATACCCAGAAATATATCCATTTCCTCCATTATATCCCCAATCTAAATACACTTTATGTTTTTGTGTAAATACAGGATAAAGTACAACATCCGAATCAAATTTTAAATTTGAAGAGTCGACAATCTCACCATCTACACTATTAATTCTATAGCCTTGAATAAATTGACTTTCAGGTACATATTGATTGATTTTATTGTCAACTGAATAACGTGTGTTTTTTGCGATATTTTCTTCATTCAAAACCTGTAAAGTTGTAGGATCTTTAACCGTTACATGAATACCATCATCCCATACAGCATGTAAAACTGTATTTTCCTGGATTCTAAGTTGATCATCTACAGTCAATAACTTATCATGACCATCGACTTTGAAACCTGCTAAAACTTTTCCTTTTGGAGCATTTGTGATTTGCACACATGAAAGTCCAATTGAATCTCCTTTTTTAAAATATTCAGGACAAGATAAATATCCTTCAGCATCTTTGCCTAAATCCAAAGTCAATTTATACCCATCTTCCCAAATGGCATACAATGTTGTATCTTTTGTCAAGAAATCCCCATAAAACCCTGGTTGAACAACTTTACCTTGAGGAGAATCAATAGCCCATCCCTTCAAAACTTTTCCTTTAGGACTTTGACCAAATGGATTACTAAACGCAACATTTGAACCATTTGATAAATAATCTGACACTTGACTGTAACCAGCACCACTTGAATCATAAGTTACTTTTACCAATTTTTTCCAAATTGCCTTTAACTTTGTTTCTTTATCAAAACTAATTCTATCATAAGGTTTGATTACTCTATTTGTTCCAACAACCTTATAACCTACTATTTCCATTCCTTCAGGACAATTTGAAGGATTATAAGAACTTAAATAAAATAATTCCCCCTCTTTTACTTCAAATGTTTTAGATTCTAAAGAATTCATATCATAATCAATATGAACTTGTACTTGACTAGGTTCTTTTACATCTTCATAACTTGCATATAATTCCGTATCACTATAAAATTTTGTCGTGTTTGGATCCACCAATTGACCAGATGGTGAACCAATATGCCAACCTGTAAATCTTTTTCCTTCATAATAAGGAATTGTTTGCGCTCTTGGAGATATTTGTCCTTCAACAACTAAGTCATTAAACGTTTCTAAATCTTCACAATATCCACCATTACAGTAAAACCGTACATTCACCAAATCTCCCCAAACGGCATATAATGTTTTTGGCGTTGTACCAATAGGAATTTCTTGTTCACGAGAATAAACTATACCTGTATCTCCATCTTTAAATCCATAGAACTTTTTACCATCCGGATGCGTAAAATACTCATGTATATCAGAAACATAGTATGCCTTATTTGAACACCATTCTTGTGTATATGCACTACCATTGCCTCCATTTGGATCAAATGTAATGGTTACAGCCTTTTTGTAACGAGCATAAAATACAGTGTCTTTGGTAATTTTAACATTATAAAATGGATTTCCATCTTCATCATAAAAACTATCAAATACATAACCATCTGGTGCAACGGGAACAGGGAATGATCCAATTTTACCATCTCGTATATCTGTAGTTGTCCAATTCTTTTGATCACTTAACCCAAGATCAAAATACCCATCTTCTGCATTTAAAGTTGCTGTAATTGTGTTATTTGGAATAAAATTCAACTGTAGATTCAATTCCTGATCTCCAATATTGACAATAAAATTAATAAAGCCTTTATCAGCACCATCTTTTGAGATTGTTAATTCATTTAGATTCCCAGACTGATCCACATTATAAGAAACTTTACCATTTTGATTTGTAACATATAAATCCGAACTATAATCAACCATACGATACGTATAATTATTTGTTTCCTGTCCTTTTTCATCTGTTACTTTTAAACGTACTGTTTTAGTATCCCCATTATTCAATGTATAATCCGTGACACCATCTGAAGTAGATAAAGTATATAAAACACTCTTTTCTTGTGCATATGCTTCTACTTCTGTATTACTATCTTCCTTTTTAACTTCAGTTTCTTCTAAAGAAACATCATCATTGGCATATAAAGGACTTATTGCCAAACCCATAGATAGTAATACACTCAACCCAATATTGATTACTTTCATATTTCCTCCTTGCAACCGCTTACGTAGCTATTATATCACACAAAACATCATTTAAGAGACACAAAAATCAAAAACAAGCATTATGTGGTTATAAAAAATGAAATAATTCAATAAGATTACTACAGTATTTCATTTTAAAATAAAAGGTAATTTCCTTTATCTTTAAAATAAAAGGTTAGCAATCTAATATATAAAATATACGACTTCTTCAAAGTTGATATGCAATACTTTTTAAAATATAAGAATAAGTATACTAGCCTGCTTAAATTATATTTTTCATTTATGATTACCAACACAAAATTTAAACATATGAATTACCAGTTCCGTTCTGATTCGCAAAAAATTATCCCAACTAAAAAGACAGCCTTATTTATTGAGCTGTCTTATTTACTCGCATAGATTTGTAGTGCTTGAGAAATATTTTCAACACGAGCTACTAAAGTCTCTTCTCCTTCTTCACCATCCAAGGTCCAAGCTAGTTTTTCTTGGGATTCAATGATGATGGATTTTGCTTGATATCTCTCTACATATTTCATATTTAATTCTGGATGTAAAACACCCAAAGGATAATTATATAATTCTAATAGATTAGGTGTATGTTCCACTAAAATTATGTCAAACAAACCATCTTTAAATGTATTGTCGGCTTGTTCTACCATTTCAAAACCTGCAACACGATTGCCATTAATAATTAAGCCAAACATTAAATCCTTTTCAAAAACTTTACCATCCAAATTCATCTTAACATGATAGGGGTGTAAATTTGGAATTTCATGTAATGCTTTAATAATATAAGCAAGGTTACCAATTTGTTTCTTTAATTCTTGTTTCGTTTCATAGCTTACGTTACAAAAAGCTCCAAATCCGGCTACATAATTAAAATAACGTGAGTTCATCTTGCCTACATCAAAAGATTCAATATGCTCTTCACATGCAATGTTTGCACATTGTTTCATATCGTTTGTAAGGCCAAAGTTCGTACCAAAATCATTCATTGTACCCGTTGGAAAATAGGAAATTACAGGTTTATGTTTTAATTTCATCAATCCATTTGTAGCTTCATTTAAAGTGCCATCTCCACCAAATACGGCTACAACATCAAATCTTTCGCCATTTTCTTCAATATAACGAGTTACATCCATTGGTTTTTGTGACAAATAAATTTCCATTTGGTAATTGTTGGCAGAAAATACATTTAAGGCATCTAATACAGATTCTTTTGAATTTTTCTTACCCGAATTTGGATTAATCAATACAAGAACTTTTTTTCGATTCATTTACTTTTTACTCTTTCCATACAATATATACTTATCATAATAATTTGAATGCATCATTGTTTGTTTATTCAATTTTTTATATCCAATCTCTTCAACGACTGTAGGCGTATCTGTAAATAAATTTGTACCCAAACCTAATCGTGGAGAATCATAAGTTATTCCTAAACTAGCTACCGTTGTAGGATACAAATCATAAGTTGAAACAGTACGCGAATTTTGTGTTACAGGACTAATAGCCGGATTTACTATCGTATAATACACCTTACGATCATAACCACTATCTTCTATATCCTTAAACCAATCATTATCCATACTCTTATGATCTCCTGCAAGTACAATGGTAGTATTGGCATACCAATCTTGTTGTTGGATCCATTGTACTAATTCAGTTACATGTTTACTTGAACAACGAATCACATTTGAATATTGATCTCCATATAAATCTTCACATTCCTCACATGGATAACCACCTACAAAATGCGTATCTGCTGTCAACATATTAAAATTAAATGGTTGTCCACCTGCAGCTAAATTGGTTAATTCATTTTTCGCAAATTCAAATAATTTCAAATCTTCATAACCCCACCAAACATAATAATCCTTATCAATCCAACCATTCTCAACAGCCGAATAATAATCGACAATCTTATAATTTCCATGAAGATTGAAATAATACTCTCTTCCTCCAAATTTTGCATCAGACCCCAACAAAATTTCATTTTGATAGCCATTGTCTTCCAACAAATCACCTAATGTATAAGCTCCTGGTAAAAATGACTTATCCGATAAATAAGAGTTTGCTCCTGCAGGCGTATTTAAAGGAACTCCACTCGTTTGTCCGACTAAAGCAGCCGCAGTCCAGCCTGACATAGCCGGTGCATAAAAACCATTATTACTATAATCGCCATTGGTAAATGTTAAATTATTTTCCGATAGTTCGGTTAATTCTGGAATCAAAGATTCTTCAAAATAACCACCATGTGCCGTATCTTCATACGTTGTTTCCATAGACTCCATAAAAATATAAACTAAATTACGTTTTGTTTCAGGAAATGTATAGTTTACACTTGAAGGATCCACATAATACTTTTCATAAATATTCGACGGATGCATGACATTATACCAATACTCATCAATTCCAACGGCATAAATGCAATCTGTAATTCCAAAAACATATACAATTAAACAACAAATAGATGAAATAACAGTTAAAATACAATTCGTTTTATGATGTAGATCACCATTTTTAATATCTACACTTGTTTTCCAATCACTAATGATAAGTAATAGTAACAAAATACATGAAACGATAATAGGCATAGGTAAGCACTCTGAAACAAACGAATCTAATACAGCTGAATCTGCACCATCCATTGGTACCATTATGTGAAATAGTACTTGTTCAAATGGAATATCACCAAATGCAGATGGAACCCAATTCGCAACTTTAAATAGTAACAAGCCAATAAACACTAATATTACAATCAATACGGAAATCATTCTTCTTTTTTTCATTGATATCACCCTAATGTAAAAAACAAGTAAATTTTAACACAAAAAAAGAACATTCGAAATGAATATTCTTTTTAAAATGTATTTATTTTAAAGCTTTGGCTACATAGATTCCATTTGAATCGACATAATAACGATCATGATCAACCCAAGATGACTTCACATATTTTCCATCACTTCCACACCAGTAATTACCTACCCATGTATTTGTAACTTTAATACCTGAACCATTTAGATAGTAGTCACCAATCCATCGGTTTGTTAGATAAGCTCCATCACTTCCCACAAAGTAGCCATCTGGTGTAAATGAATTTATATACATTACTCCATCACTACCTAAATAATAAGCTCCTTGCCAAGCATTCTTTTTAGTTAGACCACTTGCTTCCATGTAGTAGTATTTTCCATCAATTTGTTTCCAAGCATTTCTTACATAAACACCACGCGCATCTACATAATAACGATTATTATCTACCCAACTTGATTTCACATACTTACCATCTTCACCACACCAGTAGTTTCCTACCCATGCGTTTTTAGTAACTAAACCAGAACCATTCAAATAGTAATCGCCTACCCATTGGTTTGTGACATAAACACCATTTGATCCAACATAATATTTACCGTTATCAACCCATGAAGATTTCACATACTTACCATCTTCACCACACCAGTAGTCACCTACCCATGTATTTGTGGCTTTAACACCTGAACCATTCAAATAGTAATCTCCTACCCATTGGTTTGTGACATAAATACCATTGGCTCCAACATAATATTTATTGTTGTCTACCCAACTAGATTTAACATACTTACCATCTTCACCACACCAATAGCTTCCAGCCCATCTATTGATATATGGATTTCCATTACTATCTAGATAATAATCACCAGACCATTGATTCTTAGCTACTTTACCATCTGCATTCAAATAATAGTCTTTATCTTCTGCAGTAATCTTCTGATTTCTTACATAAACACCATCTGCACCGACATAATATCCATCTGGAGTAAAGGCATTTGTAAGAATTACACCATCAGATCCTAAATAGTAATTGCCTTGCCAAGCTGATTTTACCATGGTACCAGAAACATTGAAATAATACCAATTAGAACCAATCTGTTTCCATCCCGTTACCATATAGCCACTTGCATCAAAATAATAAGTTTGATTTCCAATTACTTCAAAATCATTTGATGTATATTTACCATCACCATGTCTATACCACCATCTATTTCCAAATTGAATCCATTTATTTTCAATCCATTGACCATCACTTCCAACATAGAAATTATCAATCCATTTATTTGTGGCCATCTTACCATCACTTTCTAAGTAATAGTTTCCTTCCCATTTATTAGTAACTAAATTACCTTTTGAATCTACAAAGTACCAATCATTATCTACTTTATGCCATCCAGGAGTACCCGTTACTTTTAAATAAGCATCTAGTTCATCCTGAGCCTTTTTCAATTCAACCTTAGCCTTATCATAATTCTCTGTTGCAACATCTAATTCTTTTTTATTTTGATTATTGATAGCCTCTGCTTTATTAAATTCATCGACTGCTTTTAAATATACATTATAAGCTTCCTTCATAGAATTCAATTTAGCATACAAACCATTAATAATCTCATCATCACTACTTACTACATCTACAACTCCATTTGGATTTGCACATAGCTTATCATATGCATCCATTACTTTTTGAATTCCAGCTATTCTAGCCTCTATCGTAACTTCTTCATTCTCTAGTTGTTTAATAGATGCATCTAATTTAGAAATAGCTTCCTTAAAAGATTGAATATCCTTTTGACAACTATCTACTGTAGATTTTTTACTAACAATATCTTGTTTTAATGTATTAACCGAACTCTGCTTTTGAATCACACTATCATAAGCCTTCTTTGTATTTAATAAAGCATTTTCTTTTGTAGAAGCACTATTTTTAGCTGTTTCTAAATCCTTATTCAATTCAGAAAGTTTCATATTTAAACGATCCAAGCTACTCTTATTCGAATCATACAATCCTTTCTTACGAGATTCATCCGATTTAGCTGTTTTTAAAACATTTGTCTTTTCATCCAAATTCTTTTTGGCAACCTCTAGATTTGACTGAGCCAATTCTACACCCTTATTTGATTCGGCCAAAACCTTTTTCTTCAAATCTAAATTAGCCTTCGCATCATTCACCAATGCCGTTTTATCTACAACATTTTGATCAGCAATCATTTTCTCTTTTTGAGCAGCTGATAAAACCTTTTGAGCATTTACCAAATCATTTGTTTCTGCATTTTTTTTAGAAGCCTTTAAAGAATTGATTTCATTTAATAAACCTGATGCAGCACTACCACTCATCAATTGATCAAGACGAGCCTGTTTTGTATTTACCTTAGATTGAGCAGACGTAACTGCATTTTGTGCTGAAATTACTTGATCAGTTGCAGTTTGAACATTTTTTTCTGCACTTGATTGAGTTGCTTGTTTAGTTGCGAACAAAGCCTTTTGTTTTTCTAATTCTGATTTCAAACTATCTAATTTAGTTTGATTCTCACTTAAAACACTATCCGCATTCATTAGCTTGTTATAGTATTCATTAAACTTGGCTTCAAACTCATTAATCGTCATTGTATTTGCTGACGTTATATAAGAAGAGTATTGAACAAAATCAAATACTTGTCCTGCATTACATTCCCATCCATCTGGTGCTGGATCTTTTGAATAAATATAAGCTGTACCTGTAGTTGTATAATCCTTATTGATAATATTAGTATAATGGCCTACCTGAGGATATTTTTGATTTAAAGCCTGTTGAACTTCTTTATATTTAGCTGCATCATTTTTTAAATCATCCTTTGTCCAACCTTTGGCGGTAATATAATCATATACTTGTTTTTCTTCTGTATACCAACCATTGAATAACAATTCATCATTACTTTTATAAGTAGCAGCCGCTATGTTTTCTCCAACATGATAAAGTTGAGAATGCCCAAATATTTTCCCATTGGCTGTTGCATTAAGTTGTACCTGTGAAATCGCAAATAATGTTGGATTGACCGTTAAATCACTTAATCCCGGTACATTTGTATCCGTTGTTCTTAATGTATTTCCATAGCGAACCATACTTAAAGCGCGCTTGAAATTTTCTAAACTTGTCGCATCGTTTTCGGCACCAATATTTGTATATCCACCATTTAAAGTACTCTGTTTTTCTAAGATTTTTAATGCATCTGTGTATCCATAAGCTTCAAAGAATCCTTTAGAACCTTGGGCAATCTTAGCCTGTGCTTGCTCTTTATCTGTTCTTAATTGATCTACAAGTTTTTGTTGATTTGTCGCTGCATCTTGAGCTTCATTAACCTTTTTTTGTTGAGCGGTTACTTCTTTCTTAGCACTTTCTAAAGCCTTTTTTGCATTTTCTAAAGCTGTATCCTTATTTGTTTTATCTTGTTTTGCAGATTCAAGTTCTTTTTTTGTGCTCTCCAATTCTTGTTGAGCAACACTAATATTTTTATCTAAACCATCCAATTCTTTTTGTTTAGAATCAATTTGTGATTGTAAAAATTGAATATTTGTATTTACTTGATTTAAATTGGTTTGAGCCTTATTTACTGCATTTTCTTTAGCACTCTGCTCATCAGTAGCACTCTTTAAATTATTTTGAGCCGTAACCAAATCCTTTTCAGCCTGAACTACATCTGCTTCATATTGAGCTTTTACAGTAGGATCATTTGCACTATCATAAATAGCCTTCTTTTCATTATAATTTGAAGTTGCATTATCTAAATCCTTTTGAGCTTGTAAAGTTACACTCTGTGCTTTTTCATAAGCTGCTTTGGCATCCTCATAACTCTTTGTAGCATCAACAATACTAGCTTCAACACTAGCCTTTTGTGCATTTAAATCATCCACTGTCTTTTGTGCATCAGCCAAATCTTTTTGTGCTTTTTCTAAAGCTAACTTTTTTACTTCCACATCCTTTGATAAAGCTTCTTCACTACTACCATTCAATAAAGCATCATACTCTTTTTGCGCCTTATCCAATTGAGTTTGTGCTTCAATTAATTTGTTAGAAGCATCATCCAATTTAGATGACAATTCCTTTTTCTTATCATTTGCCAAAGTTAATTCTTTCTGATTTTCCTCTAAATTTGAAATTTGTTGTTCTAATGCCTTTAAAATTTCATTTTGAGTTTCAAGTGAAACTATATCATAATCATTCTTTTTCGATAATTGATACGCATTTAAAACATCATAAGTCGAAGTTTTATAATTTTCATACTTCGATTTTGCATCACTCTCAACCTTTTTTGCTTCTTCTGCTTTTTTAGAAGCATCCAAAAGCTGTTCTTCTAATAATTCTTTTTTTGTTTTCTTTGCATTCGTATTCTCCAAAACTAAATGATTTTCTGTAGAATACATTGCTGCACCTTTTGCGAAAACATTCAACTGTCCAGCTTGAGTTATAACCATACTGGCAGCCGCAAATCCCGTTAATAATTTTGATTTACTCTTCATAGTACCCTCCAAAACTATATATATAACTTAATTATAGCACTTAGATAAAATTACAAATTAACTTTTGGTACAAAATAAAAGGATTAGAAAATATCTAACCCTTATTAAAATATAACATTTAGTTGAAAATCAAAATCCGTGTGGTAACACAAATTTCAATTGAGAAGAGTACCCTAGAACTACGTATCAGGTGTGGTAATTCATTTTCATTTACATACTAAAGGCTCTCAAAAAATTTCTGCCTCATCTAACTTCTCCAACAACCATCACTACCGACATAGTAATTTCCAATCCATGTATTTGTTGCCATTGTTCCATCATTTTGCAAATAATAATTACCTACCCAAGCATTTTTAACCATAGCTCCAGAACCATTAAAATAATACCAGTTTCCATTGATAACTTGCCATCCTGTAAGCATATAGCCACCATTATCAAAATAATACACATTATTATCTATGACATCAAATTTGTTTCTTGGATAACTACCATCTCCATAACGATACCACCAACGACCATTATAGATCCAACGATCTTGTTGCCAAACACCATTTGAATCCACATAATGAGTGCCTACCCATTTACTTTTAGCCATCTTACCATCTTTTTCAAGAAAATAATTTCCTGACCAAGAATTTTTTACCATTACACCAGAACCATTGAATAAATACCAATCGGATTTAATTTGTCTCCAACCCGTAACCATATAGCCATTACCATCAAAATAATACGTTTGACCATCAATATCTTCAAAATCATTCTTTGTATAGGATCCATCCGAATGTCTATACCACCACTTTCCATTATAGATCCACTGAGCGGGTGTATATAATCCATTTGAATCTACATAACGATCATCAATCCATTGGTTTTTAAGCATAGCTCCATCCGAACCAACATAATAGTTACCAATCCATTTATTTGACTGCATAACACCATTTGAATCAAAATAATAATACTTCGATTGAATCTGTTTCCAACCTGTCACATATGAATTGTTTTCATACCAATACCAATTGCCATTTTCATCCTGAACCCATTTACTCTCTTCTTTAACAGAGTTTAAAGGAGTCACTGCACTTTCACTGATATAAGCATAATACAAGTTAAAATCATAGGCTCCATTATCCTGAGTAACACTTGTGCGATTTGAATTCAATGTAGCATCCGACTGTACTTTATAATACCCATCTTGTTTAGCTAATAAAACAATTGGATATGCACCAACATTTTTAGAACTAAATAATAAATTTGAACCCGGATTTGTATAATAAGACACACTACCATTTGCCATACCAATAGAATAAGCATTTACTTCATTGATACCCAAATCATTTTGTACTTCCCAACAAAGACTGGCAATTTTTTCACCCCAATATGGATCTGAAGCATATTTAACATTGATACCACTCTCTTTATCCCCTAAATGAGAACCGTAATAACGTCCAATATAATCTTTTGGATCACAATAACTTTCCGAAATAAATACCTTCGCATGATATTGAATACAATCATCCACACTTGCATAGCCATTAGCACCATAATAAGGATTGTTGTCAGCTGCACCATGACCAAATAAATTATTTTTGTCCATTGCAATCTGACTTTGACCCCAACCACTCTCAAGTACGGCATTACTATACATCATCAAAGCATTTACACCATACTTATTCTGATTTGAAACTAAAGAAGACCCAGCATTCAACAATTTACCACTCGATACTTGACTAGAAGTATATTGATCAAATTGAGCTGCCGTAATACTTGTCTTTGTACGAGCTGGCAAATATTGAAAATAATTATAATAAGGTGCATTCGAATTTACTGCATTTGTATATACACCATTTTTATAATCCCGAATCATTGTTTTAAAGTCTGCATAAAAATAATGACCATCATAACTATAATATGTCGCATTATCACTTAATGAAGCCGGCTTATTACCTACATAGGTTTTAGAATAATAATTTGAAGATTGTGAAATCAAATTTGCAACATAATGATATAAAGAACCACCATTTGTCTTATAACAACTAATTGTATTGGCATTTGCATAATCGACAATTTGAACTTCACTAGCATCCACCAAACCAGTAACACCAGCTGCCTTAAATTTTACTTTCCCATTGACCATACCAAGATAAGCACCATCACTCATCGTATACCCATTGATATAGCCTTTCTCACCATTTGTACAATTCGTATAGGTTGTGATTTCATTAGCCGAAGCCTTAGTTCTAAAGTTAACAACCCCATACGTAACATCTTTAGTTTCTTCAGCAAGCATGACAGTTGAAATCATAGAAGAAGCTAGTTCTTTCTCCAATTCTTCAGGATCATATTGAATCAAATTTCCATTTTCATCAAACCCAACAAAACTATTATTATTTGTTTCATCTGTACCTGCACTTGTCGCATATACAGATTGTGTACAAAAACCCAAAACTACTACAAACGTAAATAAACATGTAATTAATCTTTTCATATTTTTCTCCAATCATCTTTAAATATAGCACAATACGAAACAAAAAAGATAGCCAAAAATTTTGACTATCTCCAACAACCATCACTACCTACATAGTAACTTCCAATCCATTGATTTTTTGCCATGGTACCATCACCAAGTAAATAATAATTTCCAATCCAACGATTCTTTACCATAGCACCAGATGCATCAAAGAAATAATAAGTTCCATTCAAGCTTATCCATCCAGTTACCATATAACCATCTTGATCAAAATAATATGTTTGACCATTTATGACTTCAAAATCATTTTTAGTATAAGATCCATCACCATGTCTATACCACCATTTACCATTATGAATCCAACGATCTTGTTGCCACAATCCATTTGAATCTACATAATAATTTCCAATCCAAGTATTTGTAGCCATGATTCCATCATTTTGTAATTAATAATTACCTATCCAAGCATTTTTTACCATTGCCCCAGAACCATTGAAATAATACCATTTTCCCTGAATCACTTGCCATCCAGTAAGCATGTATCCATCCGAATTAAAGTAATATACATTATTGTTTATCACATCAAATTTATTCTTTGGATAACTACCATCTCCATAACGATACCGCCAACGACCATTATAGGTCCAACAATTTGGTTGTACTATACCATTTCCATCAAAATAAGTAGTACCAACCCATTTACTTTTAGCCATCTTACCATCTTTTTCAAGATAATAATTACCCGACCATTGATCTTTTACCATAGCCCCAGAATTATTGAATAAATACCAATCGGATTTGATTTGAAACCAGCCCGTAACCATATATCCATCATGATCAAAATAATAGGTTTGCCCATTGATATCTTCAAAATCATTTTTAGTATACGATCCATCCTGGTGACGATACCACCATTTGCCGCCATTATTGATCCAATGATCCGGTGACCATAATCCATTCGCATCTACATAACGATCACCAATCCATTGGTTTGTGAGCATCTTACCATCTTCACCCACATAATAATTACCTATCCATTGACTAGTAAGTTTAGTATCATCATTAGAATAGTAATACCAACCATCATTTTCTTGAACCCAACCAAGTTTTCGTAAAGAATTAAAAGTCACATCAATATCAACACGACCCGCAATACCATCTACATAACCACTACTAGTTCCTTGCCACATAATATATGGTTTCATGTAGTTACATTCCGTATTATATTGTGCCACCCATTTCATCACAGAATCAAAATAAGGATCTGTTAAATAATTGGTAAACCAATTTAAGTTGGCATAAACACCACAGTTATAACCTGCATTTTGAATCGTAGTTACATACGTTTTAGCAATTTGCGCAATCGTTAATTTACTCACACTTGACATGACACTATAATCTTCTAAATCATAAAAAACAGGATAAGAAGGATTTAAACCCTTTAGTAATCTTAAAGTATGTGCTGCCTCTTCCTTAGCATCTTCTACCGTTTGTGCATACGAATATAAATATATACCATATGGCATATCCACACGTTTACATTCGTTTACGTTTCTTACAAATTTTTTATCATCATATTTTGCATAATCACCCGCAAAACCACAACGAAGAATCGCAAACTCAACATCTGTCTTTTTCACTTTATCCCAATCAATATTCCCCTGCCATTCACTGACATCAATACCTTTTGAGATTGCATTGGGAATAGGATCACCTACCCCATTATAAATCACACCATTTTCTTTGACCCAAGCCAAAGAAGCATTTTGTGCACAAATCATTTCTTCCTGAGAAACAATAGGTTCTCCATTTTCATATCGCCAACTATTTGCCGTATACTCCTCTTCATTGGCATATACAGTTATAGATGATGAAAACATTAAAATAGATAAACAAATTGCCATTAACCTTTTCATATAACCCCTCCTAGAAAGCGAAGAATGGACCTCCATTCTGTAAATCTCCATAATCACTAGATTGTTGATTCCAAATCGAATCAATTGAATAATATCCATTTTTATATGGATCCAATGGATCATATACATATACATATCCATTGTTGTAGCCAGCTAATAATATAACATGCGTAATACCATACCCATAGACAAAGTCACCTTTTCCTACGGCTGCCGCCACTAATTTTCCACCCTTTAAACAACCAATCAACTGACTATATGACAAGTTATTTTGGTAAGAAAGCCCATAATTATCTTGAACAACTTTATACGAATCTGAAGTTGAACCAAAATAAGTAGGCGTATTCATATATCCAGCACTATATAATTGTCGAGCAATATCGACTGGTGTATAATTTGTACCTTTATAATAATTTATAATCATTGCTGCTGTAGAAGGAAGACAACCAGAACTTCCAATTGTTGAATATCCAATTGAAGTATTCCTCCATCTATAATCAACCTGAGATAGATATGGAATATTTGAAATATCACTACGATAAATATATCCACTTCCATCAATATATAATGTTTTACTTCCCAAAGTAATCGTTCTATTCGCTGCCATTAAACCAACAGAACCACCATTTGAATCATTCTCTACATAGAAATAGAAAGAGTTACTATCCAGTGTCACAAGCCCCGTTTTTCTAGCTCCATCTTGTCCTAAATAATACCAATCTGAACCATTTAGTAATAACCAATCTTGTTTCATAGTGCCATCACTTAAGAAATAGTACATTCCACTACCTACTTGTTGCCAGCCACTACAAGCCATTTCAAAAGTATTTGAATCAAAATAATACCAAATACTATTTATAAATTTCCAACCCGAAACTTTCTGACCATTTGTATCAAGCCAATACGTATGTTCGTTCTCCATGTACCAACCTGTAATCAATTTCCCAATTTCATCAAAATGATATGTTTTATCTTCAAGAACCTGTGTTCCCACTAATGCATATCCATTCGAATCTACATAATAAGAACCACTCTTAATTTTGATCCAACCATCTTTTTCATATTCCAAAGTTCTTTGATTCACAAAACGCGTACCCAAAGAATCTTGTTCCATCACATAAAGCTCTTTTGACTTATCCCAAGCACCATCTTGACCGACATATCGATCATTGATCCATTGACTTATAGCCATCTTTCCATCAAAATCTAAATAATAATCACCAACCCAAGTGTTTGTGACCATACATCCAGATGCATTGAAATAATACCAATTCGATTCAATAGATTTCCATCCAGTAATCATATAACCAGACTTATCAAAATAATATGTAGAACCATTAATGACATCAAATTTAGAAGCAGGATAACTACCATCCCCATAACGATACCACCATCGACCATTACTGATCCAACGATTTGGCACCCATTTGCCACTCGCATCTACATAATCATTTCCAATCCATTCATTTGTCGCAATATATCCATTTTCTTTCACATAATAATTACCAACCCAAGTATTTGTAGCCATTATGCCATTCGAACCTAAATAATAATTGCCAACCCAAGTGTTTGTTAACATACAACCAGATGCATTAAAGCAATACCAATTGGAATCAATCTCTTGCCAACCAATAACCATATTTCCATCTACATCAAAATAATATGTAGAACCATTGATGATTTCAAACTTATTTTGAGCATACGTTCCATCACCATAGCGATAACGCCATTTGTTATTTTGCTTTACCAACTTAGATGGCGACCACAAACCATTCTCATCCACATAATAACTACCAATCCAAGTATTTGTAGCCATTACACCATCGGATCCTAAATAATAGTTACCAACCCAATCATTTGTTACCATACATCCAGATGCATTGAAATAATACCAATTCGATTCAATAGATTTCCATCCAGTAACCATGTAACCAGCATCATCAAAATAATATGTAGAACCATTGATGATTTCAAACTTATTTTGAGCATAAGTTCCATCACCATAACGATACCACCATCGACCATTATAGATCCAACCATTCTGTTGTCGTAAGCCACTCGCATCTACATAAACATTATCAATCCAAGTATTTCTAGCCATTACACCATCAGATCCTAAATAATAGTTACCAACCCAAGCATTTGTTACCATGCAACCAGATGCATTGAAGTAGTACCAATTCGATTCAATAGTACTCCAACCTGTTACCATATATCCATCTGCATCAAAATAATATGTAGAACCATTGATAACTTCAAACTTATTTTGAGCATACGTTCCATCACCATAGCGATACAACCATTTACCATTATTAACCCAACTATTCTGTTGCCACAAACCATTACTATTTACATAACGATCATTAATCCATTGATTTTTAGCCATTCTACCATCTAAACCAACATAGTGATTATCGATCCATTGATCACATTGAAGAATTCCGGATTCGTTAAAATAATACATTTCTTGATCAATTTCTTGCCAACCAAGCGCAAATGTACCATCTTCCTTTGTATACATATCATGTGTTTCATTCCAACCCAATATTGTTTCTGTCTGTTCTTCAACAGGTTTTTGTATATCTGTTTCATCAGCCAATATAGGCATACCCGTAGACAAAATCATAAACATCGGAATTAATACCAATTTCTTAAAACTCATTTTCAACTTCCCCTTATTTATTAAACTCATCTATAATCAATTCAACCTTACGCTCCACAGTATCCCAAGTAAAATTCTCACACAATCTTTGATAAGACAATTTTGTAGCCTTTAAACGCCCCTCTTTATCATTGATTGCTTTTTCTAATGCAGGAAGTAATAATTCCTCAGAATTATTATCAATAATCGTTCCATAATCTTTATTAATGACAAGTTCTTTAGAACCACCACGAGCCGTTGTGACAATATAACACTCACAAGCAGCCGCTTCTAATACTGAGGTTGAAAAACCTTCCGAAAAAGAAGGAAGACAGAAAATATCTGAATCATCTAATAAAGCAACAATATGATTAAAATCAATACGACCTAAAGGAATAATATGATCATTCTTTCTTTGATCAATATACGCTTCTAAATCCCCTTCACCTGCAATAAACAAGTATACGTCATCTCTTTTTTTATTGATTTCTGACATCACATTCAGTAATTGAGGAATTCCTTTTTCAGGTAATAATCTTCCCGTAAATGTAATAACCGTTGCATCCTTCGAAATATTATATTTCTCACGATAATCTTCACATTTATTTTTTCTTAATTCATCCACCTCATGTACATCGATTGAATTATATAAAACTCCACTTGCCTCAATATGAAAATGTTTTAACCATTCATTGCAAGCTAATGAAACTCCATAGTAACGATCACAATGTCTTTTATCTAACATCGTCAATCCATGTTCATAAAGGGAACCAAAGAAATCAAGTACTTTATTGTTGACAGATAAATGCGAAGTACCATGCTCAATCGTTATACATGGAATGTGATTCTTCTGGGCAAATTTCATAGCCACTAAAGAATGACGATAAAAACGTGTATTCACAATCACTAAATCAAAATTTTCTTTTTCCAAAATAGAAATAATCTTTTTATATTCACTATCCTTTTTTAAAAATGGATAACGCCCCTTTAAAAAAGGATAACAATTAAATCGATATACACGAGTATCATGCATGATTTCGAAATTAGGCATATCCCCAATTTTAGAAGTAACGACAACCGGCTCATTGCCTTTTTCAATGAGTTTTTTACATAAATTTAAAGTATAACGCTCTACACCACCCATATGCGGCAAATGCTGTGCAGAAAAAATACAAACTTTTTTATTCGCCATAAATCGGTTCCTCCCCCTCAAACTGAATAACTAAAGGCGCATGGTTGACCCTTTTTTCCACTGGAGGAATCTGCGTATAGTCACCATATACCTTCTTTAAAAATTCATCATTATTTGCAGGAATATACGCCTCAATCGATTCAAACGGAACCTTTTTAAGTGGCAATAAATCCGCCTTTTTGATTTTATCCTTTAAACAACCCGTATATTCATAAGACGTTACATATTCACACTCCACATCATTAAAAGAAGTACTCACCTTTTTAAATTTTTTATATAAAAATTTTGGAGTAATATGAAATAACTTCAAGCCAAAATGAACAACCATACATCCAAAGTGTAAAATATGATACTTTAAGCCTGTATAAGGAATATGAGGGGATCCTGAACCCGAAAGAAATAATAGCTTTCCATATAATGTGGATTTTCTTAATAAACGCTTTTGATCCTCAACAGATTCAGGTACATTATCAAAAGGAAAAATATCCATAAAAATACGACAATTGCATTTTAAATCTTTTGTCATCTCACTAATAAAAACTGTATTTTTACGTTGCACATGCGTAACTGTACAAGCATAACGAGAATCAATCTCTGGCGTTAATAATTCATAATGCTCCCCTAATTCTTTATCGAAAATTTCCATTAGTCTATCATAATCTTTACGAAGCATTCCAACATCAATATCATCATCCCAAGGAATAAAACCTTGGTGACGAACTGCACCTATGGCTGTACCATATATCAAAAAACAAGGAAGATCCTGTTTTTCACAAACATCAAGTACATCTTTCAACATCTGTGTTTGTACACCCTGTAATTTCTTTAATACTATAGGATCATATTGTTTAAATAATACATTACTCACTTTTCTCACCCTAATCTTTTCTTAAAACCAATACCAAACCAAGCATAAACATCACTGTTATCGAAGCAATACCTATCAAATAATCCAAACTCGCACCAAAAATACCATAATTCAACGTTAAAGTTTTAACCATTACTTGCGCAAGCACCATTGCCACTACATAGATATAGATCATAAATTTTTGTCTTCGAATTACCGTAAAAATATAAGATAGAATCGAATTCATACTTGTAAAACATCCTGCAACAATCAAAACCAAGAAAGATGATTTAACACTATGTAGATCTACACCATATACAAGTTCTAACAATGGAATGCCTAAGAAATAACATCCTGCGAAAACAACCAATGACAATAAGACATCAAATATCATTAATTTGACAACGGTATTAATAAATTTGTCTTTCGTTGAATTGAGCCATGTGTTCGCGATAGATGTATATAGTGGCACAAAAATAAACATACAAAATAAATTAATAATATATGAAGGCATAAATATAATATTATAATAAGTCTGTACACTTGAATCAAAATTCAATTCAATCGCATTTTTAGGGACATTTACAATAAATGTTGTTAAAAAAGAACTAATAAACAATGGAAAACAATTCTTAATCAATTGAATAATCTTATCCATATGGAACTCAATTTTAATTTGACTGATTCTTTTGATTAATTGTAAATCAAAGAAAGTAAGTTCCAATGCCGAATATATCATAGCCAAAACAATCGCAACAATTAGATTCTTAAAACATAATAAAGAAAACAAGATAACCAAATTGTATCCTAAGATTCGAATGATATAAGACATACCGGATAAGAATAGTTTATCGACTTGTTGAAAACGTGCAGAAAAGAGATCTGCGAAAACATCACAAATCAAAAATAGACAATATAAAAAAGTAACTAACATCTTATATGTATTAAAGTGTAAGAAAACAGAATAAATCAAACATCCAACCATCATAATAATGGTCATAAATAATTTTAAAGAAAGATAATCTGAAAACTTAAATTCTTCATTAATATCTGATACTTGAAATTGTCTTGTACCAAACCATCCAATACTTAACATCAACTGACCTACACTATAAGAAATTGAAAAAACACCCGCCTCATCAACACCTAAAATACGTGTCACATAAATCATCAATAAAAAGCTCGTTGCCGAACTACACATTGTACCCATTGTGTACCATAATGTGTTTTCCTTTAACGAAACTTTTTTATTTAATAAATACGCATATACATTATTCATTCGCCTTATCCTTTATCTCTTGTTTCAACATCGAAACTTCTTGTATCAATAAATTAATTTTATTCTTTTGCGAAGATACTATCACAGTTAATGACATTGTGATAAAAATTAAAATGACGATAAAGACGCCAATCACCATATTTGAAGTTGTTTGAAATCTTAATAAATTCACAAAAAATAAGAAGAAATCCGGCCAAAGTGCCAATACAACTAAAATAAGGATCGCAATCCACCATAATAAAGAATATTTAACAGGAATCATATCTTTATGCAAAATACGCATAACGGTAAAAGCTAAAATACACGCAACAATAAAAATCGCAAATCTCAAATTGAATGGCATATACTAATCCCTCCAAATTCCAATATTAATAATCGACATTAAAACATTGATCATATAATATGCATTTTTCCAACTATGTATACTTGAAGTACCACCCTGTCTTTCATTCATCTTAACAGGTACTTCTGCTACTTTCATTCCATGTTTCAATACTCTTGTGGTTGAGATTGGCTCTGGATATTCTGTTGGATAATTCATAGAAAATTCTTTAATTAAAGATTTATCAATGGCACGAAAACCAGATGTTACATCATACAATTTAACTTTCGTAAAAAATTTGATAAATCCAGAAATCATACGAATTCCCATTTGACGTGCTTTTGTCGATTTAAATTCACTTGTAGAACCCTCGACAAAACGTGAACCAATTGTCATATTCGCATTGCCATTTTCAATCGGTGCAACTAGCGCATCTACAAATGTAATATCATGTTGACCATCTCCATCAAATTGAATCGCAATATCAAAACCATTCTCATAGGCATATTTATAACCTGTCTGTACGGCTCCACCAATACCTAAATTATGAATCAATTGAATATGTGGAATTTTATTTTTAGTTAAAATTTGTTCTGTTTTATCTTTAGATCCATCATTGATCACAATCGTACTCAATTGACGAGTATGAGTTTGATTGTATTCTAAAATTGTTTTATATGTATTTAAAATACTTTCCTCTTCATTATATGCAGGAATAATGATTAATACTTTTTCCTCCATTGTGTAACCCCCATCCATTAAAAAAGAATGTAATAACCGCTCTATATGTTATCACATTCTATTAAATTATTCTATCGTCCTATGACAATAAATAATATTGTACTAACCTCTGTAATATGAAAGAAAATGTTTCCAACTATCAAACTATTCTCAATTTTAGTGGAATCCTCTTTTAATACAAACAACCCCCTTACGGCAATCATCAACAATGGAAGTATTGGTAAGAAATAGCGGCCCTGCACACCATATACCATATCCAAAAAAGTCGGTGTATAGCTAGTTTGTAAAGCAATCAATACCGTAAAGGCTACTCCTGTAAATAAAACAACTAACCATAAATTTTCAATCAAACTATACTTCTTATCTTTTTCTGTACCCATACAAGACAAAGCAAGCATACATCCAAAGCCCATCAATTGAGTTGCAGGCATTGAGATTTCCACCCAACCTAAAGGAGATGAAATCATTTGCGAAATATAATCAGCTGTATAGTTTTGCACTGTACGCGACAATAGAACTAATTCATCCTTAACATGCGTGAATAGATATGAAATACTATACGTCATATATTCATTTGGTAAACCTGGATTTGTTGGATGTAAATCCCAGAATCGTTTATTAAATAATGTTACACCTATAAAAGCAAAAGCACATATACATAGAATACCCAAAATCGTTAATTCTTTGCCTCTTTTAATTCTAAATCGCTCTTTTGGAATCAACAAACCAAGCCCGAAAACCGGTAAATAAATAAATTTGATTGAAGCAATTACAGTTGCGCATAAAGCTAAAATAATAAAATCTTTTTTATTGATTTTTTCATCACGATGTATCAAATTCAATAAATATGCAATACTAAAGAAACAAATTCCAAACAAAATTGAATCATAATTATAAGAACATACTTGCTGCATTACCATTGGCAATAATGAAACAACTAATAAAATACGTTTTGCGAATTCCGGAGCCAATTTAATTCCTTGCGAAATTAAAAATGCATAGAATAATAACGCAAAAATACGTCCTACAAAGGCAACTTGCGTACTATTTAAATGCATCAAGCGAGCCAATGTCATCCCAAATGTTTGTGGTACATACGCAAAAGTAGCTAATTTTAATGGACCACGTGTTATCGTATCTCCTTTATATGATACCAACTGTTGCCCTTTTAATTCCTGATATTCAATCGCATATGTAGATCTAGTTGGAGAATGCTCTCTTACAAAGTAAATCGAACCATCTTCATACAAAATTACATTACCATGTTCATCAAATGCTTTTTTATGTAATAAAACACTACTTTGGGAATACGCCGTTAAATAATGTGACCGTTCATCAGGTACACTAAACTGTGGCAATACCAATGAGTAAATAAGCCCTAAAATAAAAATCATTGAAAATGCAATTGTAGATATTTTTGTTTCTAAACAAATAAACATATAAAACAAGAAAATACTCAACACAAACAATAAAACTACTAACAAAAAAAGACCTTTGATTTCTGCGCAATTACCACTTACTACATCATAGGCAATACTGTAATTCGTTTGCACGTTGTTTATTTTACATTTATTGATTTTCGCAAATTTTTCACGATCATTTTGCACGATTCCAAATTTTATATTTGTTATGCCATCCGAATAAAATTCAAAATCAACATTTGCCATATCCACAGGATTTGTATCCATTCTTAAAATACACATTCCATCATTTAAATCTTTTTCTTTTAAATCCCAAGAATAAATCGTCTCATTATCTTTCTTAAGTAAGAAATGCAATGTATTTTCTGAGCCTGGATCTACATCATGTAGATGAACACCAACACCCGTTAAATATGGAGTTACATACGTTAACGTTTGATTAACATAACTTCCATCTAAACGAATCCATTTTTCTTTCTCAGAATCAGGTTTTGAAGAATGAATCACATTATCATTAGTCGAAAATGGAGAAATAAATGATTTATAAGTGACTATAGAAGATACCATAAAAAACATTAGAAATATCAATATGAAAAGTGTAAAATTTTTTTTATTTCGGATTCTAGCCAATAATTTATTCATACAAACTACTCCTATTTCTAATTTAATTAAAATTCAATTTCTTGTAAATATCTCTTTAAAGCATCCTGCCAAGTTGGAAGAGGTTTAAATCCATTTTCAACCAATTTTGATTTATCCAAACGAGAATTAAAAGGACGAGCTGCCTTAGATAAACCATACTCTTTCGTTGTTACTGGAATTACAGTATTTGTATAACCTGCTTGTTTAAAGATTTCACACGCAAAATCATACCAACTGATATAGCCACCCTCATTTGTCGCATGATAATAACCATATTTATCCGTTTCAATCATATCAACTAATAAACGAGCTAAATCATAAGTATAGGTTGGTGTACCAATTTGATCATTTACGACTTTTAATGTATCAAATTTCTTTCCTACATTTAACATCGTCTTAATAAAGTTATTTCCATTCTTTCCAAATACCCACGCAATACGAACAATGAAATACTTAGATAAAGTATTTGAAACAGCTAGTTCTCCACCAAGCTTTGTTTGTCCATACACATTTAATGGTTTATAATCCTTACAATCTGGTTGCCAAGGATCTGTTCCTTGACCATCAAATACATAATCTGTAGAAATATAGACCATCTTTGCATCTATTTCCTTACAAGCATCCGCAATATTTTGTGTACCATCCACATTGATAGCTTTTACCTTTGCTTGTTTATCTTCATCTTCCGCTAAATCAACTGCAGTCCATGCTGCACAATGCACAACAACATCTGGCTTTACAGACTGGATTGTATTCATTACAGCCTCTGAATTAGTGATATCTAAAGATACATATTCAGCTGTTGTTACATACGTACCATCTTGAATTCCACTATAGCTTTCAGCTAAATCTGTACCTACTCCAACATATCCTCTAGAAGCCAATTCATTCATGACATCATGACCTAATTGACCTGCAACACCTGTCACAAAAACCTTCATAGAATATCTTCCTTTCATTTAATAAGAAAAGCTAAAGATTATTCCTTAGCTCTTCCTTTTTCTACATACATCTTTTCA